>Ga0209711_10001816_pt1 | contig 20211 bp, 21 predicted proteins | sample ArcticOcean_MG_C_7_FD_187441 | JGI IMG/M metagenome (GOLD analysis project Ga0209711, IMG submission 187441) | Marine microbial communities from western Arctic Ocean - ArcticOcean_MG_CB11_88 (SPAdes) (version 2) | ecosystem: Environmental > Aquatic > Marine > Oceanic | place: Arctic Ocean...
TCTTCAGAACCTAGTACTCAACCTAGTCAACAACCATTAACAAACCCTTCGAACCAACCTTCTATATCACCTTCAATTAGTCCTTCTGGAATGCCTTCTTTACAACCTAATGCAAATCCCAGTTATCAGCCTAGTAGCATCCCTTCTCTAGGACCTAGTGCAGATACAAGTCATCAACCTATCATCCAACCAACTTCTCAACCCATCGATACCAATATTAGTAGTAGTAGTGGTAATCCTGCTACTATCATTTTTACACCAGAAACAATAACAGGAGTTACCGTAGGCAGTGCTTTTGTTTTAGCTCTAATAGTAGCAGGATTATATTACCATTACCAAGCAAGAAATAATGAGGGTAATAATCCTGAAAACAATGCCCAACCTGATCTAGAACAACCAGAAAATGAAAATTATGATACCACGACTAGCATGGAAACTATGAGACCTAACACAACTGGCCCTACATCAATAAATATACAACAACCAGAAAATATTCTCCTTGAAGACAACCCTTTATTAAATCCTGATATAGGTTTTACAAGTCCTAAAGTAATTCCAAGTCAGACTCCTACCCCTACAAATAACAATAGTCACGTAGCTCCAAATCTGAATCCCCTTGCGATTAGAACTCCTAGAAAAATGCCAGGGAATAAATCTAAAGAAAATACAGGAGAGTTTAACAGACCTAAAGCAAATCCAGGAAGTCCAACGTTAGTAGGCAAAGCAGTGGAAGATCCTAATTTGTCACAGACTCAAACTTAAGCATATATCTCAGCCTTCGATCTATTAACAGTTAATTATAATATAAAAAAGGAATTTTTAGCGCGTTAAGAGCATATCTTCTTCATCCTAGAATAGGCCTTAACCAGGCCTTTCAAAGAATATTCATCAACAGCAAATGTCCCAAGTGCAGGAAGCGGGGTCAAGCCACGTTTATTAGGTATTAAAAAACAATCTTCTTTTAACATAATCACATCCAAATCTTTTTTTGCTTTACTTAAAGCATATGCAGATGACTTATCGCTCTTAAAAAAAAGGCACCAGGTCACTCCCTACAATGAGTAACCTAAATACCTTTTTTCCTTTTAAATTTTTAGCACTCTCCGCTATCAACAACCACAACTTTTTTGGATGTGTTTCCGCTTTGAGAGCCGTAGCTTTCTATTATTTTAATAACGTCCATCCCTTCTACAACTTTTCCGAAAACTACATGTTTTCCGTCTAGCCAAGGGGTTTTTGCTGTGCAGATAAAGAACTGTGAACCGTTTGTGTTTGGTCCTGCGTTTGCCATGCTTAATATTCCGGGTCCGGTATGTTTTAGTTCGAAATTCTCATCTGGAAATTTGTTTCCATAAATTGATTTTCCGCCTGTACCATTTTGAGCTGTAAAATCGCCGCCTTGGCACATGAAATTAGGAATAACTCTGTGGAATGGGCTGTCCTTAAAACCAAAACCTTTTTCTCCGGTGCATAAAGCACGAAAGTTTTCTGCTGTTTTTGGAACAACGTCTTCGCGTAACTCCATGACAATTTTTCCAACGGCGCTTCCGCCGGCTTCCATATCAAAAAAAACTCTTAATCCCATTTTTAATCTCCTATTGTTAGTTGTTTATTAGAATATATTTCCTTAGTTGCCAAATGATGATATATTAATAAGTTTTTATCAACATCGGTGTTAAGTATCACCAGCCTACGCAATTTCTTAGTTTTCATAAGAAATCCGACTTAATTACAATGCTGCCTTATTCCTTTAAAATCAAGGTATTACAAGCTTTATTTCGAATTGTGCACACGTGTGCATAATTCGAATTATTAGACACTTTTTTTATATCAGCCACCAAGACTTGACCATCCTTTTTTCTACTACTACATTATCATAAAATTAGTAATTAAAAGATAAACTATGCCAAACCTAAAAAAATACATTCGTGACGTTCCAGATTTCCCCAAAAAAGGCATTCTATTCAAAGACATCTCTCCCCTATTACTAAATAAATTACCAGACACTATTGCCGCTTTAGAGAAGCTATTTTCCAAAGAAGAATGGCAAAATATAGATGCCATTGCCGGGATTGATGCTAGGGGATTTATTTTTTCTTCTGCTCTAGCTCAGCTTGTGAATAAAGGCACCATCATGATTAGGAAGAAAGGTAAATTACCACCACCCATTGTTTCAAAATCATATTTCCTTGAATATGGTAAAAATGAAATTGAAATGCAGCCAGGCAGTGGAAATATTATCATCATAGATGATGTTTTAGCAACTGGAGGAACTTTAAAAGCCTCAGCTGATTTATGCATTGAGGCTGGTTATAAAATTACTGGTATTGCAACTGTGATTAATCTTAAATTTTTAAATGATTTTACCTGGGCTAATCATAAAGCTCGCTCATTAATTGATTATCATGAATAAAAATATCCTTATTTCCATGGCTCTTGAATCTGAGTGCCGAGGTAGATTTACGAAAGAAAATGTTATTTACACTGGCGTCGGCAAGATTAATGCCGCCTATAATTTAACCAAATCTATCGCAAAACATACTCCCAATATTGTTGTGAATTTAGGCAGCGCTGGAAGTTCGGTTTTTAAAAGAGGAAAAATTGTAAATTGCACTAAATTTGTCCAAAGGGACATGGATGTTCAACCTCTTGGCTTTCAAAAATGGGTTACTCCTTTTGAGGAAGATAATGGCGCAATATTAAATTATGGACTCAGAGTTCCTAACCTAGAAGAAGGAATATGTGGCACAGGAGATAGTTTTGACGTCTCTTTAAATGAGAAAATTTATAATGTTGTAGATATGGAATCATACGCCCTGGCCAAAATATGCCAAAAAGAAAATATAACCTTCCTCTGCTTAAAATATATTACGGATGGAGCAGATAAAGATTCCGCTAATGACTGGACTCAGTCCCTAGAAGATGCTTCTGCTGGATTATTTAGTGAATATGAAAATATGTTAGGACTACTATCTAAGTGTTAGAAAAAAAGTGAACTGCTATCTTTTCTTTTTGAGAAAATAAAAAATAGAATTTTAAAATGTTCAAATAGCATTGAACCCACAGCTATTGATCGATTCAAGCAAAAATCGTCAAATAAAGAGTTATAAGTATTGTATCTCAACTAATAAACGTCCTAATAATCCCTAGAAGTTATTAAACTGACCATATTAATTTTTAATGAATTATGACATTTTATAGATTAGCCAAAAGTAAATATTCAGATAATGTACCGGCCTTTAATGCTGATGGGTTAAAAATGATTAACTATTATCATGGATTAGAAAATGTTTTTGTATGTGAGACTGATGATGCTTTTACAACAGCGTTAGAAGTAATTAAAAATGATGTTTCTACAAAGGACTTTAATTTATCACTAGTGCGCAAATTCTTTGATGGCCATGTGCATCCTATCAAAATTGAACGTCGAGATGGAAAAGATAATATTGTTGTTATGGATTCAAAAGGGCAGCCATTTGATAATCTTTATTTTACATCAAGTTTAATAAATCTTCAGAAACACCTTAAAGGCGATATCTATTACGCCAGTACTGAAATTCAAAAAGATCATCATAGTTGTTATACTTTTACAGCTAAGATTCTTAGTAAAATGTCTAATACTACGGATTTAGCTAAAGAATTAGAAAACTATAAAGTTGGAGAATCTGTAACTAATTCCATAAAAGTTATAGAATGTAAATATCCAGAAAGATTTGCTATTCTTGCTCAATCAAAAGAAGAAATCAGAGACTATATGTCTGATAGTCTTTTTCATGAAGGAGGGATTTTTAAGAATAAAGAAGGTGTCGGCCAGACATTTGAAGATAAAATTTATAAACCAAGAACATCAGGCGGAGTTCAAACACCTTACACATATGATGAAAATCTGGTCCCATCATTATTAGATTATTTTGCTAGAAAATATGCCCAAAAAATAGATGAAGTTATAGAAAGATTAGAGCCTGCAGAAGTATCAAGAATCCTTAATAATCAAGATTCTGGGTGTCTCACAGCTGAAAAGCTACTCAATATTGGAGCGGAAACTGGCAGCGATTCTTTAGAAGAAAAGTCTATGAGTCCAACTAGTGGTACTAGCGTTGTTAAAGCTCATAGTGCTAGTGTTTCTGAAGGAAAAAGTTAAGAGAGTAACTTTTTCATTACAGCGATAAGTTGAGCGTTTATATCCTCATTCTTCATACTGTTATTTTCTGCGTCAAAATTTTCGTAAAAATCTGGTATTGATAAGCTATCCTTAACATTTCCGGCAAAAAATGGAGCTGATGTTGTGGCTGTTTTTAAAATAGTAGATGCGGCACCTTTTCCTGGTGAGGTGGAGAGTAAGATCATTGATTTATTTTGAAATACCTTGGGGTTAATGCGAGAACACCAGTCGAAAATATTCTTATATGCGGCGCTATATGAGCCATTATGTTCAGCGAAAGAGATGACGATAGCATCACAATTAGCGATTTTAGATAAAAAATCTTGTGCTAATTGAGGTTGTCCAAGGTCTTGTTCTTTATCTTCGCTAAATAAGGGGAGTTCATAATCGTTCAAATCTAGAATTTCGCTTTGAACATTGTCTAATAAACCAACCGCGTAGGTTACAAGTTTCTTATTGATGGATTTTTTACTGCTACTAGCGGCGAATGCTAATATTTTCATAAAATTTTAAAAAATAGTGAATTAAATGAGTTTAGAAGGAGTTATTCTAATATATCTTCTGGAAAGGCCTGGTTATACAAATCTGTCAGCTCGTCTGTCAATTCTGTCTTTCTTTCTACTTCTAGCTTTCTGGCATTGCATATTCTTCTTATGATTTTCTTAGGAATAGGCTCCTTAAATGCACCACCAATTCCTTCAAGTACAGGTAGCGCAACAAGAGCGATACCAGTTTCATATTTTACAATCTGCTGTAGCGTTTGATTAACCTTGCGTCCGAGCTCCATGCGGGTCATATTTTTTACAAGCCGTACTCTCTCTATATTTTTACCTAAGATTATATTAGATTTTTTAATATCCTTTTTAATAGCCATAGAATTTTCCCCTGCTTACGTTTAATTGTTTGAATAACATCAATGCGAGTCGAGTCTCTTTATTTGAAGTGAAAAAGCTATCAATCATTAAATAATTAAACTCAAACTAGATTGCCACTCTGCGATCGCAATGAAGAGAGAAGAAACTATCTCAACGTTTGAATTCTTTCGAAATCAAATAAACAACAAGGCCAGATGTCATGCCAGGAGCAATTTCATACATGAAGCTATCAAAGCCAAAGAATCTCCATAATCCTAAGGCGCCAACTCCTACAATTACCATTATTATGGCAGTTACTTCTGATGGTTTTCCGCCAAGTGCATAAACTATAATTAGAGGAGCGAATGCTGACCCCAAGACTGACCAGGCAATGACTACTAATTCGAAGACACTGTCTCCTCCATTTAGAGCTATTATCAATGCTAGCATCGTAATTAGGAGAGTTCCTAATTTTGTTACTAAATAACTCGCTTTTTTACCCTCTTTTGAGAAATCGTTGGTTAGAGAGGCGCAGCAACTTAGGATTTGAGAATCTGCGGTTGAAATTGTGGCGGCGAATAATCCTGCTAATACTAAGCCTACTAGCATTTCTGGTAATAATTGTTTTGATAATGTTGGTAGTGCTAACTCTGGGTCAAAACCGGATACCTCAGGGATTAAAATTCTTGCTGCAAGGCCGGCGCCGATTGTAAGAATAGCGAATGCGGTGTACCAAGAATAATAGTAATATCTGGCTTCGCGCATATTGTCTGGATTATCTATTGTCATAAAACGAACCATGATATGAGGTTGGCCTATGACGCCGAATCCAGCGAACATCCATCCGGTTAGGAATAATAAGGTGGCTGTTAGTGTGGTAGAAGTGCCGTCATGGACCATTACGCTTAAATAGTCGGGAGATACGTCTCGTAGCTTATCTATGAAGGCAGATATGCCACCTACTTGATCCACGGCAGTGATAAATAATATTCCCATTGCGGCGATCATTACGAATGATTGTGCGCTGTCAGCCCAAATTGAGGCTCTGATACCACCGGAGAAACAATAAAGAAGGACGATAAATGCGCCCATTATTGCGCCGATGTAGTATTCCCAGCCTAGCATTACGTATAAGGCTTTGCTTCCGGCTTTTAATTGAGCGGCGGCGTAGATACTAAGGAATATGATGGTAATTATTCCGCAAAGCATGCGTAATATTTTATAATCTTTTCCTGTCCAGTTACTTAAAATACTAGAGAAACTAACGATCTTTTTTTCTTGAGATAGGCAGCGAACTTTTTTGTGAATAAAAAGAGACATTAAAAAATCACCAAATATCCAACCAACTTGGATCCATATTGAAGATAGCCCGGCGATGTAGGTGTAGCCGATCATGCCGATAAACATGTAGCCACTATTATTTGTTGCCACTGCAGATAATGCTACCATCCATGGTTTTACATCTTGGCCAGCGAGGAGATAATCTTCGGTGGTTTTTTTGCTTTTAATTGAAGAGAGAATGCCTACTGCGGCGAAAATAACTAAAAATGCTAAGAAACTAGAAACTATGATGGCGATACCTATTTTTATTAAAAACTTTTTTGAATATTAAAGAATGAAGATTAACCCTCCTCTACCCTGCCTTTTTATACACCAGGACTATCAATTTCTTTATTATTAGTCTTAAGTTGAGAGCTTGTAGGATTTGAAATTCCGGTTAACTTCTCAGTTTCAGGCACTTCTTTAGGATTATTTTTAGCCTCTCTTTCACGAAAATCATTAATTTGCGCTAACATATAATTGTCATAGTGTTGCAAACACCAGTCTAATTTTTCTTGATTTAAGGGATTGTGAGGCTTAACCCCTTCTTTTAACAAATTATTGTAGACGAAATTTTGTGGACGTCCTTTATAATTTCCTTCAGTTAGACTTTTAGTCTCTTTGATACTTACCATCATCAGTGTTTGTAGATCTATGTCGCTTTGTTCATCTTGTGTAGCATTTTTATATATTTCCGACTTTTCTAAAAATAATTTTAAATCTTGCTCATTTTTTAACTTCATAAAAACATCTAAATTTTGCGAATCTAAATCTAGAAAATATTTTTTAACAGCTTCCGTTTGTGATATATTCATGCAAATTCCTGAAGCCTGAAATTTAATTGCCCCTTTTGCTTCTTCTTCTTCTCTAAAATCTTCTGGCTTATCAGGATTAAAAATATCACCCTGACCCAGTCTACTTAACAGAAATATTTTAAGAGCTGCTAAACCAAGTGGGAGCATTCTTAAGATATGCTTATAATTAAACTTCCCTTCAATATCCTTCTCTTCCTGTTCATTGAGATCATTCTCCTCCATTCTTTTTATTGTTCTGCCAATCGATGAAAGCTGCTCCTTCTTTCCCTTAGCATATTCAACTAAACTGTCATCTTCAGCAATTTTTTCTAATTCAGCAAAATCTGCCACGGCTTTGTCACGCTCATCCATACTAAAATAACGAGACTGTCTTTCCTGTAGTACAACCAAAGATTCGTAGGCCATCCCTCTCTCTAGATGAGATAGTTCTTGCGCCTTTTGAGCAGGATTATTTTCTATCTCGTAAGTAAGTTCAATAATAGCCTCATCACATCTTCTGGCCGCATTGAGATAATGCCCCTTATCGAAATGCAACCATTCACCTTCAGGATTTAGCGAAATTGCATGACTTATAATTTCTATAGCATGATCTATTTTTTTCCCATCACCTTCCATGTAAATTTTTTCTGCTTCCTTTCTTAATGTAGAACTTAAATCTTTATTTGATTTTGAGTCTTCTTCATCACCAAAAAATCCCTTGTAAATCCCCTCTATGGTCTGACTCCCATATTCTAAGAACTTTCTCAAAGCAATGCCACCACCATATGCAGGGTTAGTAGCTCTGCTATCTATCTCAGATACAATATCATGAATCTTTTTCTCAAACTCACTGGCATCACTTGGACAATGAACGCTTTCATCAAATTTATAATTAAGCGAATATGCCAAATCAGCAGCACTACTTTGATTGGGCAGCTGTGTGGTTGGAATTATTGGCTTACTCATTATGCATTCTAAAATTAAGTTTTAATTGCTGAGAAGCTAGTGTCAGGGAAAAAACAAAGGGATCAAGTCAGTTGTTCTAAATTCTCACAAATCTGCATAATCCCTTTGTTTTTTGTTCTTTTAAGCTATATTTCTGAATTCTGCACACTATGTTCAAAATTCAAAAACGGTAATAGAAAACGTAATTTGACTCCTATATTTTTTAACTATTAAATTTTTCACCAACTTAGTTCTTTTAAAAAAATCAAAACTTATCGGATTAAAATATGAGACCAGAGCAAGAAAATCCAGAACAGGAAAATATCAATAATGTACAATTATTACTAAACAGATTATCTGAAGTAATCCAAACACCTCAAGTGGTACGCTCTTGCATTAATGCGTATAACTGTCTGCCTCGAGAAAAGATTCTCGCCATTCCTTCCCTATCTTTAGCATTATCCAAACTTGACGGAAGTAGTGGCAATGATGCTGTAAAATATTCAACTGTATCATTGGCAGCTTTAGCAATAGATGTTACTGGAATAAGTCCTGCAGTGATTCTTGGTAGAAAAGTAGCGAGAAACCTAGCAGGTAATGAAAAATTGGAAGCGTTAAAAAACACTGCAAAGTCACTTAGGCCCATGATGTCAACCGCAGCTGGCATGGCAATTATTGTCGCTGCCCTAGAATCTGCACCGCTGCAAGAAGCCTTCAACGCTGCGGGTGATTTTATTGATGTTCCATCGGTAGAAAATCCAGTTTTAATGGGAGCAATAATAGGAGGAGTTGCAACAGAACTATGTTTTACATCATGCCTAGCAATCGATGGTGTAAAATTACTTCAAGAATCTGAAGCTATGTCTTCCGCCAGAGATTACGCGGCTCTAGTTGCTCAACAATCTATATTGGGATGTCGTGATTGTGTAGTAGCATCTCTTGGCGGCCAAGAAGCTGCGAATAGATTAAGTAATCAAATTCATCAAATATCCACAGCCATTTTAAACGGGGTAGAAGCAGTCTCATCGGAGGCTTTCAATATGTTTTTCAAAGCCATAACTCTAGCTAGTGTAGTAGATCTATCAATTGCACTTTCTGCCAAAGAGGCAGATGGTCTGGGAAGCGATGCTAGTTTACTTACTAAAGCAGCAGATGGTGTTGCCGTAGGATATGCGTCACTTGCTGGATTAAAAACAGTATTTGAAGCTTCTGAAGCAGGATATAAAGCGGTAGATCATTTAAGTGAAAATGAAAAGATGTTAGTTTTAAAAGACATTGCTATGGGCCTTAAAGCTGTCGCAATATCTGGTGGTAGCATGGCAGTTATTGTTGCGGCTCTAAACTCAATTCCTCAACAAGAAGCATTTAGTGCAGCCTCAGAATTTCTCGGAGTTCCAGATGTTGACCCCGTTATTACAGGAGCAATATTAGGTGGAGCTGCTTCAGGAGTCTGTTTCGCATTAAGTGGCATGGTTACTGGAGTAGCTTTAATGAGTCAAACAGATCTTGCACAAAGAATTGGTGTACAAGCAGCAGCAGGAGCGGGTCAATTTGCTAGACAAGTTGAACAAGGCGCACAACGAGCTGCGGAACTATTAATAAATGCTCTTCCTGAACCAGCTAGAATAGCTGTAGCCCCGGAAGATCTAGATCATGATCTAGAAGCAAATATTAATGCAGAAAATCGACCTCTACCAACGCCGATTAACACTTCCAGCGCAGGATCTCAAAGAGTTGTGCCAATTGAAACTGATCATGAGATTGGATAAGTAAATATGGGAAGAGAGAAGTTGTTATTTCTCCTCTAAAAGTAATAAGAAAGCATAATCAAGAGCGACTTCTTTTAAAGCATTAAATCTTCCGGTGGCACCACTGTGTCCGGCTTCCATTTGGGTTTTCATTAGGAGTAGGTTTTTGTCGGTTTTTAATTCTCTTAATTTGGCTACCCATTTTGCTGGTTCGAAATACTGAACTTGGGAATCATGGAGTCCTGTCGTTACTAGAATATTTGGATAGTTTTTGGCAGTTATGTTGCTATAAGGACAGTAGGATTTTATGTAATCGTAATATTTTGTTTCATTAGGATTTCCCCATTCATCATATTCAGATGTGGTTAGAGGAATTGAGTCGTCTAGCATTGTCGTTAAGACGTCAACGAAAGGCACAGCAGAGATAACACCGTTAAATAGATCTGGTTCCATGTTTATCACTGCTCCAACTAACAAGCCTCCTGCACTGCCGCCATAGGCATAAAGATGGTCTTTTGATGTGTAGTTGTTTTCAACTAAATAGTTTCCGACACTGATAAAGTCTTTGAAGGTGTTTTTCTTATTTAGCATTTTGCCATCTTCGTACCAAGATCTTCCCATTTCTGATCCGCCTCTAATGTGGGCAATGGCGAAGATGAAACCTCTATTTAAAAGTGACAAACGGCTGGAACTAAATGATGGTGGAATGCTGTAACCATAAGATCCATATCCATAAAGCAATAATGGAGTTTCGGAGTTTATTTTAGTGTTTTTGTGATGCACAAAAGAAACTGGAATGTTTTTTCCGTCGTGAGATTTAACAAAAATTCTTTTTGTTACGTAGTCTTCCTTTTTGAAATCATTTAGGACTTCTTGCTGTTTCTTTAATTCTTCACTCTGGTTTTTTATGTCGTAATCATAAATCGAAGATGGTGTCGTCATGGACTGATAGCCATATCTTAATATGTGGCTGTCATAGTCGTTATTTGAACCGATGTAGCTCGTGTAAACCTCTTCTTTTGCTGGTATGTAAAAGCTTTTTAGCGTATCTCTTTTGATAATGTTGATTTTATCAAGTCCATTTTCTACTTCACCAAGAACTAGATAATCTTTAGAAATATCAACGCTGTCTATTAGAATATCTGGATTATGCGCTATTACTTCGCGCCAGTTTTCCTTACTAGTGTTGTTTTGCTCAACTTCCATGATGCGGAAGTTTTTAGCTTTGTCATTTGTAAGAATATAGAATTTATCCTTGGCATGAATTGGTGAATATTCTAAATTGGCTTCTCTTTTTTGAAAAATTCTAGCTTTGCTTAAAGGTTTATCAGCAGGAATAATTCTCACCTCGTTTGAGGTTTTGTGAGAAGAATTAATGTAGATAAAATCCTTAGTTTTTGATTTAGAAAGACCTACATGGTAAGTATCATCTGCCTCAAAATAAATCTCCTTATCATCATCTTGCTTTTCTCCAACTTTATGCAAATAAACACGATCGGATCGTAAAGTTGTTTTATCTTTGTTGGTGTAGAATAGATAATTATCCTGCGCAAAAACCGCGCTGCCAGTTACTTCTAAAATTTTATCATCTAACAATTTCCCAGTTTTTAGATCTTTAAAAAAGATGTCATAAATTCTGCGTCCTTTAATATCAACACTGTATGCTAAAATTGTTTGATCATGATTTAGCGCATAATTGCCAACATTAAAAAACTCATGGCCTTTTGCTAATTCATTAACGTCTAAAAATATTTCTTCTGGACTCTCTAGAGTTTTATATTTGCGGCACTGTATTGGATATTGGCTGCCTTCCTCAAAACGTGTGTAGTAATAATAGTCATCTCTTTTAGTTGGAAGGCTTTGGTCTTCTTCTTTTATCCTAGATTTCATCTCTTGATAGAGCTCTTCTTGTAGATCCTTAGTAGAGCTTAATTTTTGGGCAGTGTAGTCATTTTCATCTTCTAGATATTTGATTACTTCAGGGTTTTCTTTGTTATTGAGCCAATAGTAATTATCAGTTCTAACACCTTGAGCTGTTTTTAATTCATGAGGGATTTTTTTTACTTGAGGCATTTTGATTTCTTCACTTTGAGTTAAAAAATAAGTTAGGGACACTATGGCAAAAACTAGACTTGTTACAAATATCTTATTAATGCGCATTAAGGAATCTATTTAATTAAAAAATTTAAGAATTGAATAATGAAGCTAACTCCTTTATTTTATTCTTTATACAATTTTAAATTTTAAAATATCTTAAGGAATTATTATGAATGTAAATATACTTAACCTGTCTCGTCAAACTACAGAAGAAGAACTTATCGAATTATTTAAAGCCTATGGCAGCGTTGAATTATGTGACATAGTTATGGATAGACAAACCAACACATCCAAAGGATTTGGGTTTATTGAGATGTCATCTGACGAAGAAGCAGCAGCTGCAATCAAAGGCATGCACGGTAAGAATGTTGGTGGAAATAAGATAAAAGTAAAATCTCCAAATAAAACTGCAGAAGAGGCAAATAAGTAATTATCTTCGCTGATTTTGTGTCGTTCCTGTCTCTGCTGCTACTGGCGTAGCAGTAAGTGTAATTGTTTTTCCACTGGGCGTCTTATCATCTTTTATTACTTCTGCTTTTGCTATTACTGGAATTGTTACAATGGCTGAAGTTGTAATTAACTGCTCGGGCGCACTTATAGTTGCATCTATTTCACTAATTCTAGTTCTTGTTTCATTTTCCACTCTATCTGTTCTCCTCCTCCCTCTTGATGAGTTTGTATTTGTTGCACTCATACCGGCGGCAGATAATCCCCACATAGTTTTATTTTGAGGATTCGTTCAACTTTTCTTTTGCTGAGTCATGTCCTTGGTCAGCAGCAAATTTATAATATTTGGCTGCTTCTTCAGTATCTTTTATTACCCCAATTCCTTTTTCATAACAACGACCCAGGTTAAATTGAGCTTTGTCATGTTTTTGCTCAGCGGCTAGTTTGTAGTATTTTACAGCTTCCTCATAATTCTTTTTAACTCCACTGCCTTCTTCATAGCAGCGCCCAAGAGCAAATTGTGCTTTGTCGTGTTTTTGATCAGCGGCTAATTTGTAATATTTTACAGCTTTTCCAGGTGCTTTTGGTAAGTCTTTTGCCGGAGTGTCCTTGAAAGTTGCTGGAGCACTAACGCCGTTTGCGAAACAAATAGCGAGATTGAACTGTGCTTTTTGATGTCCTTGATCAGCTGCTAGTTTGTAATATTTGGCTGCTAAAATCTCATTTTTTTCAACACCAGTTCCTTTTGCGTAATATCTGGCCAAATTAAATTGCGAAGAGTCATGACCTTTATCAGCAGCTAATTTGAAGTGCTTAACAGCTTCTGCAATATTTTTTGGAACGCCAATTCCTCTTTCATAGCGAACAGCAAGGCTGAATTGTTTTTCAGGAAATTTTTTAAAGAATTTTGTTTCTTTAAAATCATCGTTTACTGGCTTAGTCATTATTTTTTAGAATTGTTTACACATAATACCTAAGGAAGGTAGCAGATTTCTTTTTATTGTCTAGTATGAACCTTGGACTCTTTAAAAATCTTCTAATGTCCGATGATCCACCATTGCAGTCAAAACTAAGGGCCATCTTAGAAATCCCTCAAATAACTAACGTAAAAACTCTCAAACCTTGCAAAGTTCATTAATTTATCATTATCAACTCCTCCACCGAATGTTCGATATCCCAAACCAAATGAGTTTTTTATATCTGCCTTATATCTAATTTCCGCATTAACGTCATAAGCATATCCTTGGTTAAAACCAAGACTTTCTATTTGAGAAAATAATGAAATCTTATCTGAGAGAAAATATTGCCCACCTATTCCAAGTAGTGGAACAATGCCAATATTACTATATGACTGTGATGAATTTTCTTGATTCACTTTTATCTTAGCATCACGTATCTTTAAGATCCCGCCAAGCCAATATTTAAACTTCTTACTATGACTAAATTTCTTAAAATATCCGGCTCGATATGAATTAAACTTATAGAAAACCCTAGTTTTACTATTTGCACTAAAATTTACGTTGTCAAATTCAAAGTTTTGATTGGAAGTAAAATTATAATCAGCTGCAAATGGAGCATATAAAAGATAAATAAAATTCTCTTTATCAAGATCAATTATTGCTTTAACTCGATATGAATTTGCATAATCATCGTCAGGTAAATTTACTTTATTAGAATCATTATTTGGGAATTGGAAATAATTATGAGAGGTTTTGGTTTTGCCAAATTCTATGCCAAATTGGCTAGCGTAAGAACTAGCGATAATAAGAAAAAACAATGAGATGGTAGTAAAAAATATTTTTTTCATAAATAATCTAGAATTACAGATAAGATCTAGGTTCTGGTTATATTTAAGGATAGCCTAACATTATTATATAAATCAATGCCACTAAGGAAGGCATTCTCAACCTTCCCGCCAATTAGCCAGTCTCCACAAACACCCAAATTTAAATTACGATCAAATAAAGACTTTTGTTCCTTTCTTAAATTAGCATTAGCATATCTCCATTTGTGAATATTTTCATGTTCAATTTGGTTTAGATTAAAATCTATAATCTTTTGTAATGAGGCAATTAATTGTTCTTTTATTATTTGAGGATCTTTCTCAATATTATCATCAGCCCATTCATTTGTAGAAGTAACCAATAAAGAAAATCCATCTGGTCTTTGAGGTTTTGAACTATTTAGCGATATATTAGCAATTATTGATTTTTCAACTAAAGCAAAGTCAAAATCCAAAGCCAGTTTTTCCTTAAAACCCAACATCAATGAGAAACAACCAGACATTTTAATATTTGCAACAATGTCAAAATGTTCAAAATCTTTAGGAATTAAATTTACAGCCTGATGGGATGGGATCGCTATAAATAAATAATCAAACTCATTAAAAATCTCATTTTGTGTTGTTTTCAAAGACCATTTCTGGTTTTCAAATTTAGTTGATTCAATTTCTTGCCCTAAAAGAATATTTAAATCTCTAGCAAGATATTTACACAAGCTATTCATTTGCGGCTTAGCAACATAACGTATTTTATTTTTTTGTTCATCTTCTAAATCAATTTTATTGCCAACTATTTTAACAAATCTGCCATTCCATTCTACAATAATATTATCTTCCTTAGACTTTTGACAAATATCTTGGAATTCAGCACTTTTGGCAGTAAAAAACTGCGCACCATGATCAAAATTATATTGCCCTACTCTTCTTGTGGCCATTCTGCCGCCTATTCCTCTTGATTTGTCAAAAACTATAACTTCATTATCAGTTGATAATTTCCTGGCTAAGATAATTCCTGAAATCCCCGCACCAATAATTGCTATTTTTTTATTTTGAATTTTACTATTCATCATCTATTCAAATATTTAGGAACGATTTTTTCATAAGACTCTAAATTACCAATTAGAACATCAAGGTTTTTATATTTACCACTGGCAATATTATCATATTTCAATAACTCAACTTGGTCCGAGGTAAGTAGATATATTTTTAGTAAATTAATTAAATTTGCCTGAATCTTTGCAATAAAAAATGGCAATTTTATTAGTAACCTTTTTCTTCTTGTCGTTTTAAGGATAAACTTCATTAGTTGTGTAAAACTTGATGTAGTGGGTCCATAAGCTTCAAATATTTGGTTTTGATCTTTTTGATTATTTTCAATTAAATGGATTATGCTTTTGACTAAATCTTCAACATAAATCGGTGAGAATTTAGCTTTTCCACCGCCAATTAAAGGTAAAAATGGCGAAATCTTTGCCATTTTAGCAAATAAATTAAAGAAATTATCTTTCTCGCCAAAAACAATGCTTGGTTTGATTATATTATAATTTTTAGAGTTTTGTATAATTGATCTTTCGCCATCTAATTTTGTTTTAGCATAAATTGATGTTTTTGATGATTTTTCTATGCCTAAAGCTGATACATGAATTAGATTTTGATTAGCAGAGACTAATTTTGACAATGATTTTGGAAACTCGTGATGAAATCTAGCAAAATCTCCCTTATTGGCTTCAAATAATTTTCCTATTAAATTGATGATTACATCATGATTTTTTACTAATTTTTTTAATTCTTCATCATTGAATATATTAATATCTTTAACTTCTAAATTTGCAGAATTGCCAATTTTTTTGATTGCTCTTTCCTTATTAGTACTAACGACACAAACATTATAATCAAACTTAAGAAGAGTTCTGGTTAATGTTGATCCAATAAATCCAGATCCTCCAAATATTAAAATTCTTTTATTCATAATTTATAGATTTTGATAAAATAAGTAACTAAGTTTTGACATTAGTGTTATTAAACAAAAAACAAACTTTATTATGAAAAAAAGAACTATAATTTGGCTAAGAAATGATCTTCGACTATCCGATAATGGAGCCATAAATTATGCTTATCAAAATAATTGTGAGATTTTATTTTTATATATTCTTGATACCCACTATAAAATTGGCTCTGCTTCAAAATGGTTTTTGCATCAATCTCTCAAATCTTTTAAGAAAGATTTAAAAGAAAAATATAACGCCAATTTACTAATAAAATCTGGCAATCCCAAAGATATAATTACAGATATAGCCAAAAAATATGACATAGATTCTATCCTTTGGAACAGAGTTTATGAACCAGAATCAATTAAAAGAGATAGTATACTCAAAGCAGATTTCAGAAAAAATAATCTGGAAGTTAAAAGTTTCAATAGCTCTCTTTTATTTGAACCTACATTAATCAAAAATCTATCCGGAAGTTATTTTAAAGTTTTTACTCCATTTTGGAAAAAATGCCTTAGCCAAATCAATAACATTTCATCACCGCACACAATAGCTGAATCTTTGAATATATTAAAAATAAATAAGCCAGATAGTCTTGAGTTAGATGATCTTAATCTAATTCCCAAAAATCCAAATTGGGCTAAAGACTGGGATAAATTACATAAAGTTGGTGAAATAGAAGCTCATAATTTGGCTGATGATTTTATGAAAAACAAGATGCACAGCTACAAAGAAGGCAGAGATTTTCCGGCCATAAATAAAACCAGCTTATTGTCGCCATATTTACATTTTGGTCTTATTAGCCCTAAACAAATTTATTTCAAATCAATAGGTTTTTTTGACAATCCTGGAGTAAATCATTTCTTGAGTGAAATTGGCTGGAGAGAATTTTCTTATTACCTACTCTATCATTTCCCCGAATTGCCAAATAAGAATTTTAAAAACAAATTTGATAATTTCACATGGGACAATAATAAAATAAATCTAAAAAAATGGCAAAAAGGCCAAACCGGATTTCCTTTAATAGATGCTGGCATGAGACAATTATGGCAAACAGGTTTGATGCACAATAGAGTTAGAATGGTTGTAGCCTCTTTTTTAATAAAGAATCTGCTGATTGATTGGAGAATTGGCCAAGACTGGTTCTGGGATTGCCTTATTGACGCTGACTTAGCTGCAAACTCAGCCTCTTGGCAATGGGTGGCTGGAAGCGGTGCTGACGCCTCACCTTATTTTCGTATTTTCAACCCAATTACTCAAAGTGAAAAGTTTGACCCACAAGGAGAATATATTAGAAAATGGGTTCCAGAAATTGCCCATTTATCTGACAAAGAAATACATTGTCCAAAAAATCGCAATGGTTACTTTGAAGCTATGATTGATCTGAAATTTTCTAGAAATAAAGCTTTATCATTTTATAAAACTTTAAGTTAGAAAAAATACCCTACCCCATCACTTAACATCTTTTGATCTTTGATCAAAGAATAGAAGCCTAATCTTGATACTCTGTTGTTTTATTTGTTCCACCAAATTGAAACAAATGTAAAAAAATAACCACTCCGGGGTCAGACCCCAAAGTGGTTAAATTTTAACTGCAGATTTTATTAAATTTAGTAGTGAGAGAAATCTATTTCCATATTATCACAACTCTTCTATTTGCTAGCCTTCCTTCTCTAGTAGAATTATCTGCGATTGGCACTTCTTCACCATAACCTTTTGCAATTATATTATTTTTAACACCTTTGCTTTTAAGATAATTAGCAACGCTTTGCGCTCTTTTGTTTGACAAAACCATATTTATTTTATTACTTCCTGAGCTGCTAGTGTGACCTTGAATTTCAATTTCACCTTTGTCTGCGAATTTTATTATCTTAGTAGATACATGGTCCAAAGTAGCTTTGGATTTTGCGCCTAGTATTGCTGAATTAACTCTAAAGTTTACTCCTGAAAGATCTTTATTTATTGATTCAACCTTTTTAGCTATTTGCGCTATTTTTTCTTCATGTTTATGACATTTATGACCAGTTGAAGATGAAGATTTAGCACCAAAAGGAATTACAAAACCAACATTGACGCTTAAGTCATTATATCTTGCTCTATTACCTAGCGTTATGTCTTTATTGAAATTGTCATTAAAGCGATAGCGAACGTCACTTCTAACTGAAAGGTTTTTACTTATTTTATAAGCCAAACCAGCACCAGCATCGCCGATAAATCCTAAAGCATTTTGTCCTGCTATATTGCTATCCATTGCACCGACGCTTGCAACAAAAAATGGAGAGATTTTACCACGTGACAGATAATATTGCGCTTCAACTGCAGCACCGAAAGTGTCCCACTGATATTTATTCGCTAGGTTTTTACCATTTTGATCTTGGTAGCGATTATAGATTCCTTTAACTTCTAGATTAATATTTTTATTAATGGCTTTTCCTAAACCCAAACTTGCACCATGGCCGCTGCGAGAAGTTAACCTGTCATCATCGAGCCATAAATAAGAAACTGTGGGAGATACATACCAGCGATCATCGTAGGAATGAGAAGCAACGGCATTTTTTGCAAAAATAGTTGCTACCAGAGAAATAGCTGTAAGTAATTTTCTGTGTTTCATGTCTTTTTAATTAAATTTTTATTACTTCGATTTTTTAGTAATGCTTTTTTCTTTGTAAAGATCTTTAACTAAAATTAGTTATTTGCCTTTTGAATGATATTTAGCTGCATCCACTGGAGCCGCAACTTTTGCACCAGATAAAGAAGAAAATATTGAGGAAGGAGACTCTTCATTACCCAAGTCCGAACCCTCCTGAGCATTCGCGTCAGCTTCTGGATCAATATAGCTTTCAATATCTATTTTGCATTTTTCACTCCACTTCTCACCTTGAGGCAATTGTGTTTGTAGTTTTTTCAAACCTTCTTGATCACCATTACACCACTTACTTCCTGCAATTGAATTAACTAGTTTTTCTTTAATGTCCGGATCTAAATTGGGATTATGAAACAACTCTTCTTCGTCTAAAATATTTCCTGACGCCTTTAAAGACTCAACAACTCTTTCTAAATGCCTTCCTGTAGAGTTTAGATCCGTTAGCTTCAATGATTTATTATTAATTACAATATCGTGAACACCCCTCAAAAGCCCTATTATTTCTTCTGACTCAATTTCTTTGACTGATTCTATTATTTCTTCAAAAACCTCATTAAATTTAGCTTCATTATAATGATTTGGCCTATTTAATAATCTGGCTGATTCTAATAATTCCAAATAATTTGGAATAAATTTTTGGTAATATATATCGAAAACTTCTGGCGATAATTCTACATCCTTTCTTCCTAGTTCAAGAGGATTTTCACTGTCTAACTCTTCCTTATCTCCAACTAAAGTAGTTTGAAAAAGAGTATCATCTTCAGGTAAAATATTTGGAATGACTTGATAAAATTCTGGATCACCAACAAACAAAGCCTCAACAATTCTACGCTTTGTTCCAGACAAACCACGAAAAAACTCAAATTCATCTGCCGAAATAACTTTCTTTAAAAAGTCCTTATCAAACTCTTCTAATATTTGCACCAAATTTGACGCGGTTGAAATCTCTCCATTTTCATCAGCAGAAATTTCTTTTAAAATTTGTAAATGTTGCGCTGACCTTCTCCCAATGTTTTTAACAGCCAAGCGAAGTGTAAATTCCTTGGATTCTTCCTTTAACTTTTCTATTTTAATTTCGTCATCAACAGATGAAATAACATTTTGATAAAGATCTAAATTACCCTTCTCAGCTGCAAACCATAAGACATATTTTTCTTTTCCCATCCAATCCATAGGCGTAAGAGATCGGGAGTCATTTTGTATTTTTTCTATTAATGATTTCATTTTTTAGTTTTTTAAAATTGCCTTATTTTACAATTATTTTTTTGCTCTAATAGCCGCTTGGTAAGATTTATCGACCCATATGGGGTTAAGCCGAGATACGTGTAGAAAAGTACCACTTTGCTTTTAGTCCTTGTTTCATAAGGGTTTGTTGCTTATATAATTTAAGCGAAGTTTTAAATATATTTATATCATCTATAGTATAACAGCT
>Ga0209711_10001818_pt1 | contig 20192 bp, 20 predicted proteins | sample ArcticOcean_MG_C_7_FD_187441 | JGI IMG/M metagenome (GOLD analysis project Ga0209711, IMG submission 187441) | Marine microbial communities from western Arctic Ocean - ArcticOcean_MG_CB11_88 (SPAdes) (version 2) | ecosystem: Environmental > Aquatic > Marine > Oceanic | place: Arctic Ocean...
AAATTAGCTTTAAAACTGGTGGATTAATAACTGCTGGTTTTGGTTTTATTATTGGTGGTATGTGGGTTGCTGTTATTACTCAAATGGGTTTATTTCCATTTGTTAATACTTTAGGAGCAATTCTTGCACCTGTATTTGGTATCATGATGGTTGATTACTACATTATCAAGAAACAAAAAATAGATGTAGACGATTTATTTGATGCAAGTCCAAATGCCAAATATCATTACAATGGTGGTTTTAACCATAAAGGAATGATAGCCTGGATTCTTTCGGGTTATATTGCTGTAGGATCTGTTTGGCCAAATATCCTATTTTTAGGATTAGATGATTTCTTCGCTAACTTAGGTGGTGGTGGAGGATATGCCTGGATAATCGGAGCATCACTTGGTGCCGTAGTTCACTTGGCTATATCTAAAAGAAAATAAGATAAACTTATAGTTAAAAAAAGACCCGTCGCATTAGTGCGGCGGGTGTTAATATTTCTTATGGAAGGCATGGTTAGCCCTGCTACTAATATTAACTTTTAGGTTGTATTTATCATACAGATTAAACTAAAAAGTGTTTTTTTTTCAAAATCAAAGAGATTTTAATGTGAGAATCAAATAGATTAAACTTAACTTAACTTAAAGGAGATCAAATGTTAGATAAATACTTTGATTACAAAAAACATAAGACGGACTTTAAAACAGAAGTTATAGCCGGCGTAACAACATTTTTGACAATGGCTTATATTATGTTTTTAAATCCAGTAATACTTGCAGACGGAGGCTTTGATTTTGGTGGAGTCTTTACAGCAACAGCTTTAGCTGCCGCAATAGCATGCTTTATAGCGGCCTTCTATGCTAAAACATGGCCAGTAGGCTTAGCGCCTGGAATGGGAATAAATGCTTTTATAGCTTACGGAGTTTGTCTGGGAATGGAATATACGCCAGCAGAAGCTCTTGGTGCTGTATTGGTCGCAGGTGTAGTATTCTTAATAATTTCACTTACACCTCTTAGAGCATGGTTGATAAACTCTATTCCAAAAAGTTTAAAACTTGGAATCGGTGCAGGTATTGGGTTATTCTTGGCTATAATTGGATTTCAATTAATGGGACTTACTTCTGATGACCCAGTTGTACTTGTAAGACTTGGTGACTTAAGCAATCCTTTAACTTTATTAGGTGCTGCTGCTTTCATTTCTATGATTGTAATGGAAAAAATGAAAATTAAAGGTAACATTATTATTGGTATTGTTGCTTTTAGTATTATTGCATGGGCTGGCGGTTGGGCTAATTTCAATGGTGTTATTTCTTCACCACCACCCATGACTCATTTAATGACTTTTGATTTAGGTGCTGCACTTAGCGCATCAATGGTTACTGTAATCTTTACACTATTCTTCATAGATTTTTTTGATACTGCAGGAACATTAACTAGTGTTGCGAATGTAGCAGGAAAAGTTGGAGACGATGGTAAGATTAAAGATATTGATAAAGCAATGTTGTCAGACAGTGTATCTACAGTTGCAGGTGCGATGATGGGTACCTCAACAGTAACAACTTATGTTGAAAGTGCTGCTGGTGTAAAAGCTGGTGGAAGAACAGGAATGACTTCACTTGTAATAGGTTTATTATTCTTATTATGCTTGTTCTTTAGTCCATTGGCAACATCACTACCAAAGGAAATTGATGCTGCTGCATTAATTTATATCTCAACTTTATTTCTTCGTAATATAACAGATATAGAATGGGATGATGCTGCAGAAGCAGGACCTGCTGTACTTGCAATGATTGCAATGCCTTTTACTTATTCGATTTCGAATGGTATAGCGCTAGCATTTGTTTCTTATGCTGCTATTAAAATTTTCACTGGAAAATTTGGTAGCACTAGTCCGGCTATTTGGGTTATAGCAATACTAAGTTTAATTAGTTTTTACGTATCTTAAGAAATTAAAATACTTTATTTGGGGCGATCTTTGGATCGCCCTTTTTATTTAGGGTGCTTTTTCTTAATACCTTCAGTACAGATTCCTTCATAAATTTGAATAGCTAGACTAGACTTCCAACAGTTTTATTATAATCATATTGACCAATAACAATTAATTTTTTAGTCCTAATAATTTGTTGTCCAATTATGGTTTAAAAATAAAAATCAAAAATGCTAAAAGTATAAACGCTAAAATAGATATGATTAATATAGAATTATTAATTATTTTTTTACCTCTTAAATTAAAGTAATGTCGAGCAGTGGCCAAAATTAATGCAATTGAGCATAAAATTAGCCAGTTATACTTGTGATAGACTATGAAGCTATAATGACCTGACAGCATAATAAATAAAACTAAAAAAGTAGAATAGTTGTTATGAATTGACCTCTGTTTAGCCGCTAAAGATAAACTATTATTAAATTTTTTATTTTTTAAGCTGCTTTTAATTATATTCATTTGATTTGGAATAATTACTGTAAAAACATTAGCAAACATATTTGTTCCTAATATTAATCCAATACTTAAAAATGCAAATTTTGGACTAAATATTTTTGTTAAACCAAAAGATGTTAACAATAATAAAGAAAAAGAAATAAATATAAAAAGTTTACTATTTTTAATAATTGAAGATTTGCACAAAAAATCATAGACAAGCCAAGAAAAGTATAAAGATAAAACTGAAATTAAAATTGCATTAATTGGAGTTATTTCTAAAACTTTTTTACTAACCATCAGAATTCCAGAATTATAATAATAAGTTACAAATAAAAGCAAAATTCCAGTTACAAATGTTAAATAACTTTGCCATTTAAAAATTATTAAGCTTCTAAGATAATCTAATGGAGGGGATTTTTTTAATCTTGTTAATTTATAAAAATATCCAGAGTGCATTAAGTAGCCTTCTCCATCTATGCTGCTACTTGAAATACTTTTATTAAGATTATTATCTAAATAGTTAAATAAAAAGCTATTACCAACCCAAAGAATTGCAAATAAAACGTGTCCCCATCTCAAAGTAAGCTCTAACCATTTTAATAAGTAAGGTAAAAAATCCATATCTAGTATTTTATTTTATCTTTTTTGGCACTCCAAATTTCAAAAACCTTTAAGGCTTTTTCTCTTAACATTTGTTTTATTGGGATTTGTCTATCTTCATTTTTTTTAGAAATTTCTGAATAAATTAAGGAATCATCAAAATCAATATTTTTTGCATCATCCCTCGTATTTGCATAAAATATATTATCTACATGTGACCAATATATTGCAGCTAAACACATAGGGCATGGCTCACAACTTGTATATAATTCACAACCAGAAAGATTAAATGTATTTAATTTCGCACAAGCCTCTCTAATTGCAACCACTTCTGCATGTGCGGTGGGGTCATTTGATAAAGTTACTTTATTTGAACCCTCTGCAATAATTTTATTTTCTTTTGTGATTACACATCCAAATGGACCACCATCATTGTTGGCACTATTTAATGAAAGCTCTATAGCTCTCAACATGAAGTCATTTTTTGTGTTCATTTTTATTCTCCTATCTAGCTTATTTAACTCTATTTTTTAATTCTTTTAAACTCATTAAAATTTTTTCAGATGTTGCAGGAGCATCAAGAATTGGTATTTTTTTATAATTACTGGTTGATGCTATCGCATCTTTAATTGCAAAAAAAACACTCATTGCAAGCATTAAGGGAGGTTCACCTGTTGTCTTGGATTTATTAACAACGTTCTCTATATTTTTACCTTGTTTAAATATTTCTACATTAAATTTTTTTGGCATATCGCTTACAGCGGGTATCTTATAAGTTGAGGGTGAAACTGTCGTGATTTGGCCATTTGGTTTCCAAATTATTTCTTCCATTGTTAACCAACCTTGTCCCTGGACAAAACCTCCTTCGATTTGACCTAACTCTAAAGCAGGATTAATAGCTTTTCCAGCATCCTGCAAAATATCAACCTGATCTATTATACTTTCACCTGTTAATGTATCAACTGTGACTTCAGTTACAGAGGCACCATAACAAAAATATAAAAAAGGTCTTCCTGAAAATGTTTTTTTATTAAAGTTAATTTTAGGTGTTGAGTAAAAACCAGAAGAAGATAAAGAAATTCTATTTAAATAAGCTTCTTTAATTATAGAATAAAATTTAAATGATTTTTTATTAAATTTAATTAATCCTTTTTTATAAATTACATTTTTAATCTGTTTAAGATTATATTTCTTTTTAATAAATTTTTCTAAATTCATTTTTATTTTTGAAACAGCATCGAGTGCTGCTGCACCATTTAAATCAGTTGTGGATGATGCGGCGCTGGCAGAAGTATTTGGAACTTTTGAAGTATTTGTTGAAGAAATTTTTATTTTTTCAAAAGGTAAGCCAAACTCATTAGCTACTAATTGTGCTATTTTTGTATTAGTACCTTGTCCCATTTCAATTCCACCATGATTTAAATGAATACTACTATCTGTATATATGTGAATTAGAGCGCCTGCTTGATTTAGATGAATAGTTGTAAATGAAATACCAAATTTAACTGGCGTGATTGAGATTCCTTTTTTTAAATACTTATTATCTAAATTAAATTTTTTAATTTTTAAATATCTTTTTTTATAATTTGATTTTTTTATCAATTTATTAAAAATTTCTTTAATCACATTGTCTTCAATCTTCATTCCATAATGTGTAATATTCCTATTATTTTTTTGATAAAAATTATTTTTTCTAACATCCGCAGAATCCTTTTCTAAATATCTTGAAATATTGTCTATTATATTTTCAATAACCATCATACCTTGATTTCCTCCAAATCCTCTAAAGGCAGTTGAGGACACAGTGTTAGTTTTACAAAGGTAGTTTTGTACTTGAATATCTGAAAGATAATATGAGTTATCTATATGAAGCAGGGCTCTTTCGTTAATAGCACCGGATAAATCTGGTGACATTCCACATCTTGATGATAGCTTAATTTTTAATCCTTGAATTACACCAGCATCATTAAAGCCAACCTCATAGTCAGAATAAAAATCATGCCGTTTTCCAGTTATTATAATGTCATCGTCTCTATCTAGTCTAAGTTTCACTGGTTTATTTGTTTTACTGGCAAGTAACGCACAAATACTAGATGTTAAAAAATTAGTTTCCTTACCACCAAAGCCCCCACCTATCCTTCTGACTAGAACTGTTATGCTATTACTTTTTTGATTAAGCATTTTAGCAATTATTTGCTGTGTTTCTGATGGATGTTGTGTTGAGCTATATACTAATAAATCTTTATCTTCTTTAGGTATTACGAATGCAACTTGTCCTTCTAAGTAAAAATGCTCCTGGCTTCCTGTAGTAAAATTACCTTTTAAATAATTTTTTGATTTATGAATAGTTTTTGTAGGATTTCCTCTTTGTATTTTTTTGCCCTTTAAAATAAAATTTTTTTTCTTTAAAGCCTCTTTTATGGTGACAATAGGTTTTAAAACTTTAAAAATAATTTTAGCTTTTAAAGTAGCTTTTCTTGCCAGTTCGGTAGAAATAGCAGCGACTGCAAATAAAGGCTGCCCATAATAGTCAACTTTTTTAAGTGGAAAAATTGGATCACCATTAAAAACTGCCCCAACATCGTTTCTTCCAGGAATATCACTACTAGTAATAACTGCAATTACTCCTTCACTTTTTAATACTTCACTGAGATCAATTTTTTTAATTAATGCGTGGGCTTCTTTACTCCATCCAATTGCGCCATACAAAGTTCCATAAGGTTCATTAATATCGTCTGTGTATTCTGCTAGGCCACTTACATGTTTTGATGCACTATCATGAGGTCTTTTTTTATCAATAAAAATGCTTTGTTTCATTTAATGATTAAGTCTGATTGATTTATTATTTTTAATTTCAGTAAAACATTTTAATAATAAATTTTTTGCAATCTCCATGCGATAATTTTTACTTGCTCTCATATCGCTAATTGGTTGAAAATCTGTTTCTAAACTTATTTGTGCTTTTAGAATTACTTCTTCTGAAAAGTCAGAATTTAAAAGTATTTTTTCACAATGAATGGCTCTTTTTGGTATTGGGGCCATGCCACCGTAAGCTATTTTAATATTCTTAATTTTTTTATTAACAATTGCCACATTAAAAGAGGCACAAACTGAAGAAATATCATCATCTATTCTTTTTGAAATTTTAAAAGCTTTAAAAATATTTTTCTTATATATTGGAATTCGTATTGAACTGATGAACTGTCCTTTTTTTAGCTTAGTTTTTCGATAACTAATAAAAAAATCTTTTAATGATAATATTGTTTTTGTATTAAAGCTTTCAATTGAAATACTTGCATCAAGCGATAATAACAAGGGTAATGAATCTCCTATAGGTGAGGCGGTTACTATATTGCCAGCTATTGTAGCAATATTTCTTATTTGAATAGAGCCGTATCTTTTGAGAATTGTATTAAAATCTGGATAATATTTTTTTATAAATAATTCAAATTTTCTTAATGGTGTTGTTGCACCTATTTCAATATATTTATTATTTTCTTTAATATAATTAAGTTCATCAATTGAATTTAAATAAATAATATTTTTTATGTCCTTTTTTTGTTTGGTGACAATTAAAGAAAGGTCTGTACCGCCACTTAAAAATTTTAGGTTAGGGTTCTTTTTAATAATTTTCTTTAGCTCAATAACGGTTCTTGGGGCAAAATATTTTTTATTTTTATTGTTTATATAAATATTTTCTGGTCTTATTTTCTTTAACAGAATTATAGTTTTTTTTTCATTTATTTTAAATTGGTCTGGTTTTTTATTATTTAAGCTTATAGCAGCATCAATGATTGGCCTATATCCTGTGCAACGGCATAAATTTCCTGATATTGATTCCTCTATAGTTTTTTTATCATAAGAAGTATTATTTTTGTACATTGAAAATAAAGACATCACAAATCCGGGTGTACAAAAACCACATTGCGAACCATGAAAATTAACCATTGCACTTTGCACTGGGTGCAATGAACCATCTTTTTGTATTAAGTCTTCAACTACTAATAGTTGTTTGCCCTCAAGACTGGTTGTAAATGCAATGCATGAATTAATTGTTTTATAAACTATATTGTTTTTTTTTAATTCCCCTATTACGACAGTGCAAGCTCCACAGCCACCTTCAGCACAACCTTCTTTAGTACCAGTTTTTTTTAATCTCAATCGAATAAAATTTAAAATAGTCTCATTAGGGTCAAGATTTTTTATTTCATGAATTTTATTTTCGAAAACAAATCTTATGATGTCGGAGCTCATCTAACTACCCCTGTAAGTAGAGTAACTCCATGGTGAAACTAATAATGGTACATGATAATGTTCTTTAATATTAGATATCCCAAACTTTACAACAACATCATCTAAAAAGGGTATCTTTGGAATATTAGTAATCTCTTTAAAATAATCGCCAATAAAAAAAATAAGCTCATATTTACCTTCTTTAAAATTTTTACCCTCAATTAAAGCCTGATCAGACCTTCCATCATTATTTAATATTATGGTATTAATTTTACTTTTTTGATCATTGTTTTTATAATAATAAAGGTCGACTTTAATTCCCTTACCTGGTCTTCCAGAATAAATATCTAAAACATGAGTTGTTAATTTTGTCATAACATAATTATATTATACAATAATTAAATAATTTAATATGAAAACTATCGATTCAATAGAAAAAGTAAATCAACTCACAGAGAATGATTTTATTGATGTTTTTGGAAATGTTTTTGAAAAAACAAACTCGATTGCTAGTAAAGCCTTTAATTTAAAACCCTATAAAGACTTTAATGAATTAATATCTACAATAATCAAAATCTATGAAAATAGCTCAAAAGAAGATTGTTTAAAAATTTTTAATGAACACCCTGAATTAGCGGTTGAAAAAAAATTAACTGAAGACTCTCGCAAAGAACAAAAGGGAGCAAATTTAAATCGCTGTAATAATGAAGAATTTAGTGAATTTCAAAATTTAAATTATGATTATAAAAAAAAATTTAGCTTCCCCTTTATAATTGCTGTTAAGGGAAAGAATAAAGATGAAATTTTATCTAATTTTAGAAAAAGAATTAAGAATGAAATTAATTTAGAATTTGAAGAAGCAAAAAATCAAGTAAAAAAAATTGCTACCTTTCGTCTAAATGAAATAATCAATTAGTGCTTTGAGCAACATATGTTGCTACAGCTTTAATTTCTGCGTTAGATAACTCTCCCTCATAAGCAGGCATAACTCCTATCCCATTTGTTACTGCTAAAACAATTCTCATAATGTCAGGTTTAATTTCATCTAAGTTTGGACCAATAATTCCATAAGAATTTGCATCATTAAGTTTATGGCAGGTTGCACAATTACCTTTTTCTAAAAAAATTTTTTTACCCAGATCGAAAAGATCATCAGCTTTTATGACTTGTGGTGAAACAATAATTGATAGAAAAATACAGCAACTAATATTTATTAATTTTTTTTTCATTAATGAGATATAAATATATATTATAAATTAGTTTAAATATATTGATTAATGAAAAATTCATTTGATAAAAAATTTTTAGAAAAAACAAACGATTGGTTAAAAACTAATCAGAAAATTGTACTAGCCACTGTAATTCAAACATGGGGATCCTCTCCACAACCTATTGGTAGTAAAATGATTATTAATGAAAATGGAGATTTTTCAGGTTCTGTTTCTGGCGGATGTGTTGAGTCGGCAGTTATTAGAGAATGTTTAGAAATTATAAAAAAAAATATACCTTTTAAAAAAATTGAATTTAAAATTTCAAATGAAAATGCATGGGAAGTTGGTCTTGCCTGTGGCGGTGAGATTGCAATTTATATAGAACAAGTAAAATAATGGAACTAAAAATCTTTCAAGAAATTATTAAAAATAAAAATAAAAAAATTGAATTTTCTGTAATTACTAATCTTGAAACAGGTAATAGCAAAATATTTTTAGTAGGTGAGCCTATTGACCAATATTTTTTTGAACATGAAAAGAAAATAAAATTTTTTTGTAAAAATAAAAAAAATGGAATTATTGAAAATACAAATATATTTATCCAAACTTTCACCAATCCAGTAAAAGTAATTATTGTTGGAGCAGTTCATATTGCTCAATACCTAATTGAGTTTACTAAAAATTTAAATTTTGAGATAATTTTAATTGATCCAAGAAAATTCTTTGCTACAGAAGAAAGATTTCCTAAAGTAAATGTAGTGAATAAATGGCCAGAAGAAGCTTTCAAAGAAATTAAAACAGATTCAAATACTGCTTTAATATCATTAACTCATAACCCTAAAATTGATGACCCAGCATTGATGCATGCGCTAAAAAAAAAATTTTATTATATTGGGGCCCTAGGAAGTCAAAATACTCATTCTGATAGATGTGAAAGGTTAAAAAATTTTGGATTTAAAGAAAATGAAATTAATTCCATACATGGACCAATAGGGATTAAATTAGGTGGAAAATCTCCTCCAGAGATAGCATTATCTATAATTGCTCAATTAACGTTGGAAACTTATAAAAAATGAAAAATTTTTCAAGATTTTAATCTTATGTTTATAAAAAAAAACTTAATAAAAGACATCATTGAATTTGAAAAGTTGTTATGAGTTTGCTTGAGTTTATAAAAAAATCACCAAAAGCTGAGTTACATTTGCATATAGAAGGTACTCTAGAACCGGAACAAATGTTTGTCTTGGCTAAAAAAAATAATATTCAAATACCTTTTAAAAGTATTGAAGATGTGAAAAGTGCATATAATTTTAATAATTTAGAATCTTTTTTAAAAATATATTATGAGGGTACTAAGGTATTGGTAAAAGAACAGGACTTCTTTGATTTAACTTGGGCCTATGCCTTAAAATGTAAAGAAGACAATATAGTTCATACAGAAATTTTTTTTGATCCACAAACTCATATAGAAAGAGGAATTAATTTTGATGTTATAATAAATGGAATTTATAACGCTTTACGAAAAGCTGAACAGAAATTTGGATTAAGTTTTAAAATTATAATGTGTTTTCTAAGACACTTAGATGAATCACCTTGTTTTAAAATTTTAGATCAAGCTATTTTACATAAAGAAAAAATATTTGGAGTTGGCCTAGACTCTTCTGAGATAGGCAATCCCCCAAGAAAATTTAAAAAGTTATTTAAAAAAGCTTTAGAAAATAATTTTATAACTGTTGCACATGCAGGAGAGGAGGGGCCACCCGAATATATATGGGAAGCTTTAAAACTTCTTAATGTAAAAAGAATTGATCATGGTGTTCAATGTATTAAAGATAAAAGATTAGTTACAGAATTGATAAAAACCCAAATTCCTTTAACAATTTGTCCTCTTTCAAATATTAAACTAAAAGTTTTTAAATCATTGGAAGAGCATAATTTGAAAAAAATGCTAGATATAAATTTAATGGTAATGGTAAATTCAGATGATCCAGCTTATTTTGGGGGTTATTTAAATCAAAATTTAATTGAGATTCAGCAAGCTTTGCGTCTTTCAAGAAGTGAAATAAAAAAATTAATTATCAATTCATTTAAATCTTCTTTTTTAACTGAAGTACAAAAGAAAGATTGGATTAATAAAATTAAATGAAAGAATCTTTGTGAATAATAGTTTTGAGTTTGTTATTATGTAAATTATAACTTTGGACAAAATTTACAAAAAAAAGATTGTTACAATGATATAGGGTATTTTAATATTTTAAGGTTATTTCTTCTTTATCTAAATGCTCGATAACAAGATTATCTCCAGAACCTTTTCTATCGACTACTAAAAAGTTCATATCTTCTGTGGCTATTAGAGGAAAATGCCAGATGCCTGGGTTATAATTAACTCCAATCTCTGGAGGAACAATAAAAGCTTCAATTTTATTAAGATCAGGTTTATCACCCTCAGGTGCAACAAATGCTAAAAAAGTAGTTTGTTTCATTGGTATAAAGGCTTGACTTCCTAAAGGATGTTTTTCCATCATATCAATTTTCATTGGAAAAGATCTCTTTAGAGCTGAAAAAATACTAATAGTAGTTTCCCCATTATCTTTTGAGGTATCTAAGTTAGCAATTCCGTCAAATCTTTTGGCATAACCTTCGTTAATTTTAATAGGCTTAATATCAGCTGTTGTAATCATATCTCCAAATTTAGAGAAGTTTTCTTTTGTAATGGGTATGGGGTTAATTGTAATTTCCATTAAATCGCCTTACCAAAAATTTTAAATCTAGAAATTCCACCATCTGGAAAAATATTTATTTTAATAAAATTAATTTTATTATTTTTCATTAATTTATTAATAAATTTATGAGTTTTATTTGCAGATAAATTAGTCTTGCTCAATAAAAATTTCCATTTATTTGAGCTTTTAACAATAGTAGAAGAAGATTTTTTGCCTGGTATATATGCAGCTTGCAAAGAACAATGACTTGGATAATTACCTTTAAAGTGATGAGTTGATATTTCAATTTTATCAATTTTATCACCTTTAATAGAGTTTAATATTAACCAATCAAAACCCTTGTCTCTTCTTCTTCTTGTTTCCCATCCATCACCCATATTCTTGGCTTTCCCTGGGGCTAAAATATTTTCAGCTTTTCCAAAATGCTCATTGTTACAAGCTATAACAGATGCACCATTTAATAATGATGTTAAATTAATTTTTTTATTTTTAAGGTTATTATTTTCTTTAGATATATTTCCATAAAGCCTCAACCTTGCAACTCCACCATCTGGAAATATATTCAATTTAATATGTGTGAAAATAGATTTAGAAGAAGATTTAAATATATGGTGACTGTTTGCTTTTGTTTTTTTTTTACCAATGAAGGTTTTCCATTTAAAGTTTTTAATACTATTTGATTTTGAGTAACAACCTTCCAATGAAATCATAGATGGTTGATTCCCATTAAAATGTGAAGTGTCAACATCTACTTTGTCAATTGACCCTGGTTTACCAAGTTTAATAATTAAAAAATCATATCCTGATGTTCTTTTCCTTCTAGACTCCCATCCATCCATCCATTTACCATTTTTATCAAATAACCCTTCTTTAAATACTGCGGGTAGTGGATCAATAATTCTATTTGCAGAAGCAAAAAAATCATCTGTCTTAAATATAACTTTAGAACCCAATCTAGGTTGAGCTAAATCAATAAGTCCATTTGTGAAGATAATTTTTTTTGACATTAGTTAGAATAGTTTTTAATCCAATGTTTGGCTATATCAATTCTTTTACATAACCACACATCCTCATGTTTAAGCACATAATCTAAAAATTTTTTTAAAGATTGAATTCTCCCAGGCTTTCCAATTAATCTACAATGTAATCCAACAGACATCATTTTAGGGCTTGTTTTTCCCTCTTCATATAAAGTGTCAAAGCTGTCCTTAAGATATGTAAAAAAATGATCACCTGTATTGAAGCCTTGATTTGTAGTAAATCTCATATCGTTATTATCAAGTGTATAAGGAATGATTAACTGTTTCTTTTTATTTCTATTTTCCCAATAAGGTAAATCATCACTATATGAGTCACTGTCATATAAAAAGCCACCCTCTTCCATAACTAAATCTCTAGTGTTAGGACTGCATCTGCCCGTATACCACCCATTTGGTCTTACACCAAATATCCTTTTATGAGTTTGTATGGCAAGTTTCATGTGTTTTTTTTCTTCAGATTTTTTAATGTTTTGGTAATCAATCCATCTCCATCCATGGGATGCTACTTCGTAACCCGCTTCTTTTATAGCTTTACATATTTCGGGGTTTTTTTCTAAAGCCATACCTACCCCAAAAACTGTTATTGGAATTTTCTTTTCTTGGAATAATTTATGTAATCTCCAGAAACCTGCTCTTGATCCATATTCATAAAGAGACTCCATATTTATATGTCTCCCTTTTATAGGCTTAGCGTCTATAATTTCGGATAGAAAAACTTCCGAATTTTTGTCACCATTTAAAACGCAACTTTCTGCTCCTTCTTCATAATTTAAAACTATTTGAACAGCTATACGAGCGTTATTAGGCCACACAACTTTTAACTCTTTAGCACCATATCCAATAATGTCTCGAATATTTTTTTTAGTCATAAAAAATTATAAGTTAATTTTAGAGTGTTAACAATTTATTAATTTGAAATAGATTGTCTTTTAATACCATCAAGTAGGCTTAAACATTTTTTAAGCTCATCGAGAATTATAAATTCATCAATTTTATGAGCTTGTTCAATTGAGCCTGGTCCACAAACAACAGTGCTTATTCCTATTTCTTGAAACAATCCTGCTTCAGTTCCAAAAGAAACAACCTCTCTTGTGTTGTCACCAGTTAGATTTGAAATAAGTTCACAAGCATTAGAATTTTTATCTCTGTCAAACCCTGTAACCTCTCCAATAATTTTTTTTGTAATGGAGGAGTTTGGAAAAACTTTTTTCATCTCAGGTAAAAGTACTTCATTTGAATATTTGTCTAATTCTGTGTTTAAGAACACACCATCTTCTTTAACAACTGGTCTTGTTTCCCAGTTAACATGACATTTATCTGCAATTACATTGTGTGCTATACCACCAAAAATTCCACCAATTGAAAGAGTAGAGTGTGGTGGGTCAAAAATTGAGTCTTTTGGAGATCTTTCTTTAAGTTTTTCTCTTAGTTCAATTAATTTATTTATATATCTAGAGGCATACTCAACAGCACTAACACCTTTATGCGGAGCCGAACTATGTCCTGCTAAACCTTCAAAGTAGGTTGTGTATTCATAGCATCCTTTATGTGCGTCTATGATTTTTAAATTTGTTGGCTCACCTATAATACAAATTCCATCTTTAACTCCTCTTTTTTTTAATTCTTCGATTAGAATTGGAGCTCCTATACATGCGGTTTCTTCATCAAAGGTATAAGAAAAATGAATGTCCCTGTCTAAATTAGCTTTTGAATAAATTGGTGCAAATGCAAGTGTACAAGCAATGAAACCCTTCATATCACAAGCGCCTCTCCCAAAAAGTTTATCATTTCTTATTGTTGCTACAAATGGATCTGTACTCCATCCTTTTGAAACTGGAACTACATCTGTATGGCCAGATAAAATTATTGGTTTTTTATCACTAGGGTGTTTAGCTTTTAATGTTGCAAAAAGATTAACTCTTTTTTTTTCATCATCAAAAGTCTTAAATGATGTTGCGCCTAGTTTTTTTAAAATTTCATCACAGTAGTTAATTAATGAGCTGTTATCTTCTCCAGATATTGTTTTAAAAGCTATTAAATCAGTTAAAATTTTAACTGAGTTATCAAATAACTGATCTGAAGTATTTTCTGTACTCATAAATAAGTTCTATTATATATTAAATATATGAAAGAACAAATAACCTATGATGTATTTGATAAAGTAGATATTCGAGTAGGCACTGTAGTTTCTGTAAAAAAAAATGAAAAAGCTAGAAAACCATCTTTAGTTATTGAGGTCGATTTTGGCAAAGAGATTGGAATCAAACAATCTTCTGCACAAATAACTCATTATTATAATGAAGAAAATTTAAGAGGAAAACAGGTTATCGGTATTTGTAATTTTCCTGAAAAAAATATTGCAGGCGTTGTTTCACAAGTTTTAATCTTAGGATCGATCGATAAAGAAGGAAAAGTTATATTAGTTCATCCATCTCAAGATTCTGAAAACGGTCTTCCTATAGCTTAATCCTTATGCATCCAGAGTTATTTTTATTAATTGGGATTTCTTGTTCTCTAGGTTACACGCCTGGACCAAATAATGCTGTAGCTTCTTTTTCAGGTTTTAATTTTGGTATCAAAAAAACAATACCGTCAATTTTAGGAGTCTGGCTGGGTTATACAACCTTAGTAATCTTGATCAACTTTGTATTGATATCAACTTTTATAAAATACCCACTAATACAAGAGGTAATTAGATTGTTAGGAACTTTTTTTCTACTGTATTTAGCTTACAAAATTTCATTTTCATCATTATCCAAAGAAAATAAAAAAATTAATCCTGTAAAATTTATTGATACTTTTATATTTCAATTTCTAAACCCCAAAGGTGTAATGGCAGCAATTACTCTAATTTCAAAATTTGTAATAGAAGATGATTATTTAAACAGCTCTATAACAGTTATAGTGGTTTGTTCCTTAACAGCCCTTACAAGTATTACTACATGGGCTTTTTTTGGTAAATTTTTAAGGAATTTTGCTACAAATAATAATTTTATTAAACGATTTAATTATGCTATGTCATTGCTACTTATCGTTTGTATAATAGGGTTCTATATCTAAAACTAAATGAAACCAGGAAATAAAAATTCATATAACTCTTTAAAGTCTATTAATATTAATAATAGTGAATATAAATATTACTCTTTAGATGAGGCGGAAAAAAATGGTTTAGATGGAATTTCAAAACTTCCAAAATCACTTAAAGTTTTATTAGAAAATTTGTTAAGATATGAAGATGATTTGTCTGTTACTAAAAGTCAAATAGAAGCAATTAAAGAATGGTTGAAAACAAAAAAATCATTAACTGAAATAGCTTACAGGCCTGCTAGAGTCTTATTACAAGATTATACTGGAATTCCAGCGGTTGCTGACCTTGCAGCTATGAGGGAGGCGGTTAAAGAAAAAAATAAAGACCCAAATACAATTAATCCACTATCAGCGGTTGACCTGGTTATTGACCACTCAGTACAGGTTGATAAATCAGCAAACGCAGACTCATTTGAAAAAAATGTAGATATTGAGTTTAAAAGAAATGGAGAAAGATATTCCTTTTTAAAATGGGGACAACAAGCATTTAATAATTTTAGAATAGTTCCTCCAGGAACAGGAATTTGTCACCAAGTTAATTTAGAATATTTATCAAAAGTAGTTTGGTCGGAAAAATTTAAAGACGAAGACTATCTGTTTCCTGACACATTGGTTGGTACTGACAGTCATACCACTATGGTTAATGGGCTATCAGTTCTTGGTTGGGGTGTAGGTGGAATTGAAGCTGAAGCTGGAATGTTAGGTCAACCCATTTCGATGTTAATCCCAGAAGTAATTGGATTTGAGGTAACCAATAAAATGCCAGAAGGCACAACTGCTACAGACTTAGTCCTAACTGTTGTAAAAATGTTAAGAGACAAAGGTGTTGTTGGAAAATTTGTTGAGTTTTATGGAGAAGGATTAAAAAATTTAACACTTGCTGATAGAGCAACTATTGCCAATATGGCACCAGAATATGGGGCAACTTGTGGTTTTTTCCCAATTGATGATGAGACATTGAAATATTTAAGATTTTCAGGAAGAGACGAGAATACAGTTAATATTGTTGAAAAGTATGCAAAAGAACAAGGTCTGTGGGCTAGTGATGAAATTGAATTTACTGACACATTGTCATTAGATATGTCAACAATTGTTCCAACAATTTCAGGACCAAAAAGACCTCAAGACAAAGTTTTATTAACAGATGCCTCCACTGGGTTTAAAAAAGTTTTAGAAGATGCAACAGAGAGAAAAGAAAAAAGTATATCAAAAGTTTCAGGAACAGATTATGAAATTAAAGATGGATCAATATTAATTGCTGCAATCACTTCATGTACTAATACATCAAACCCAAATGTTTTGATTGGAGCGGGGTTATTAGCTAAAAAAGCTGTAGAACTTGGTTTAGAAACTAAACCTTGGGTTAAAACATCATTGGCTCCAGGATCACAAGTGGTAACTGATTATTTAGCAAAAGCTGGACTAAATGTATTTTTAGATAAATTAGGGTTTAATTTAGTAGGATATGGTTGCACAACTTGCATAGGAAATTCAGGACCTTTACCTGATGAAATTGTAAAGGCTATTGATAAAGAAAATATATATGCAGTATCAGTATTGTCTGGTAATCGAAATTTTGAAGGGAGAATATCTCCTCATATTAAGGCTAATTACTTAGCGTCACCACCACTTGTTGTAGCTTATGCACTTGCAGGACATATGGAATTTGATTTATACAAGGAACCATTAGGAAAAAGTAAAGAAGGTAAAGATATTTTCTTAAAAGATATTTGGCCATCAAATAAAGAAATAGAAGACACTTTAAGAGAAGCCTTGAATCCGGAAATGTTTATTAAAAGATATTCAAATGTTTCAGAAGGACCTAAGCAATGGCAAGAAATCAAAACAGAAAATACAAGTATTTATAATTGGGATTCAGGATCAACTTATGTCAAAAAACCACCTTTCTTTGAAAACTTACCTGATAAGCCTGAGGGCTTTAAACCTATAAAGGATGCAAGACCACTTTTGATTTTAGGTGACATGGTAACTACAGATCATATTTCACCAGCTGGAAATATCCAAAAAGAAAGTCCTACAGGTGAATATTTTATGGAACATCAAATACTCCCAAAAGATTATAACTCTTATGGATCTAGAAGAGGAAATCATGAAGTTATGATGAGAGGAACATTTGCAAATATTAGAATAAAAAATGAGATGGCCCCTGGTACAGAAGGCGGTTTTACAAAGCTATATCCGGAAGAAAAAATAATGTCAGTTTATAGTGCCGTAGAAGAATACAAAAAAAGAGGAACTGATTTAGCAGTAATCGGTGGAAAAGAATATGGCACAGGATCATCTAGAGATTGGGCTGCTAAAGGAACAAAATTATTAGGTGTAAAAGTTGTAATAGCAGAAAGTTTTGAAAGAATTCATAGGTCCAATTTAATTGGTATGGGTGTGTTACCACTTCAATTTACTGAAGGAAATAATAGAACTAACCTAAATTTAATTGGTTCAGAATTAATTACAGTTCTTGATATTCAAGAAGGTGTTAATCCATCAGACCATGTACAAGTTGAAATAAAGTATGCATCTGGAGATATTAAGAAAATTAAAACGCTTTGCAGAATTGATACTAAGAATGAATTAGAATATTATAAAAATGGTGGTATTCTTCAGTATGTATTAAGGAATATGATTTAGTTATGGATGAAGAAATTACAATTATAGATACAAATACAAGAAATAAAAAAGTTAAGAATTTTTTCATTAATAATAAGAAAAGCCTCATAGCAGTATTTTCAATTACACTTGTTGTAATTATTGGGTACCTCTCAATGAAGGAAATAAAAGAGCGAGACAAAATAAAATTAGCAAATCAATTTAACATAACGACAATAAACTATAAGACAGAAGATAAAAAAACAACAATTGATCAATTAACTAAATTGATAAATGAAAATGACGCCACTTATTCACCGTTAGCTCTATATTTTTTAATAGACAATAATTTGGTAGATAATAAAAATGAGATTAATAGTTTATTTGATGAGTTAATAAATAAAACAAACCTAGATGAAGAAATAAAAAATTTAATTATATATAAAAAAGCACTATTTAATTCTAATCATTCCTCTGAAAATGATTTATTGCAAATACTTAACCCAATAATTAATTCTGAAAGTATATGGAAGTCACATTCTTTATATTTAATAGCAGAATATTTTTATTCAAAAAATCAAAAACAAAAAGCTAAAGAATTTTTTAATCAAATTCTACTAATACCTAACGCTAATAAAGACATAATAGTAGAAACGCAAAAGAGACTAAATAGAGACCTTGGTGAATAAATTATCATTATTAATTTTAATTTTATTATTTATAAACAACTGCTCAATAAGCAAAAAACAAGGTTTTTTTGGAAAAGATAAACCTGATTTAGAAAAAACTCAAAATATTGAAACAATTTTAACAAAACAGATTAGAGAGGAGCAAGAGCTTAACCCAACTTTAGAAATTAAAATTTCAGATGGAAAATTTAATAAAAACTTCAATAATAACCATAATAATATTGGTGAGCTCTATTATGAGGGTGGTTTAGAAAAAATAGGAAACTATAATTTTACTAAATTTGATAATTTTGAACATATTGACGTACAGCCAGTTTTTTATAATGAAAATATTATTTTCTCTGACAATAAGGGGGCAATTATACTTTATGATCAAAATCAAAAAATAGTATGGAAAAAAAATTTTTATAGTAAAAGCGAAAAAAAACTTAAGCCAAGATTAAATTTAGCTATTCATAAAAACATATTAATAGTCACAGACAGTATTGCAAAATATTATGCATTAAATATTGAAACAGGAGATATTATTTGGTCAAAAAACAATACTGTACCTTTTAACTCAGAAATTAAAATAAAAGACAGTTTTTTTTATGTAGTTGATTATAAAAATATTTTAAGATCTATATCAATTAAAGATGGTTTAGAGTCGTGGAATTTAAAAACTGAAGAGTCGTTAACAAAGTCAAACACAAAAATATCTATTGTAATTGAAAATCAAAATATTTATTTTAATAATTCAATTGGAGACATTACGGCTGTTAACTTAAAATCTGGTCAATTAGTTTGGCAATTGCCTACTCAAAATAACAATATAAGTAAAAATGCCTTCCAATTATCTAGTTCTAGATTGGTAATAAATGAAGATTCAATTTTATTTTCAAATAATAAAAGTGAATTTTATTCAATAGATATAACAACTGGATTGATTAATTGGAAAAATGAAATTAACTCTGATCTTAGGCCAGTTGTTATTGGTAAATTTGTAATAACAGTATCAAACAAGGGGTATCTATACGTACTTAACAAAAAAAAAGGGAATATAATTCGTATCAACGATTTACATAGAAATTATAAAATTAAAAAAAGAAAAGATATATCGACTACTGGTTTTTTTGTTGCACTAAACAAAATATATTTATCTAATAACGACGGTAAATTAATTGTCGTTGATTTAAATACTGGAAATATTGTGAATATAAATAAAATTTCAGCTGGTAAAATTTTACAACCATACGTAAATAACAATAATCTTTTTTTAATCAAAAATGGTTCTATTATTAGATTTAATTAATAATGCTCTTAAAGTTACTTGATAAGTTAGGAAGAAAAAAAATAGTTTTAGACCGAGGGCCTTCCCACTCAAAATTTAATGAAGCAAAACCGTGGATGAATAGATATTATGTTTTATTAAGACATAGACCAAGATGGTTTCCTTTCAATATCTTGTTACATGAAATGTTGGCTGATGATCACGGTAAAGGAGTACACAATCATACATTTCCTTATATAACGATTATATTAAGAGGTGGATATTGGGAGACTACAATAAAAGGTAAGTTTTGGAGACAACCTGGGTATATTGGATTTAGATCAGC
>Ga0209711_10001826_pt1 | contig 20124 bp, 19 predicted proteins | sample ArcticOcean_MG_C_7_FD_187441 | JGI IMG/M metagenome (GOLD analysis project Ga0209711, IMG submission 187441) | Marine microbial communities from western Arctic Ocean - ArcticOcean_MG_CB11_88 (SPAdes) (version 2) | ecosystem: Environmental > Aquatic > Marine > Oceanic | place: Arctic Ocean...
CCGGGTGGTTCGGTCCTGGCCCTCGCGTCCGCCACCGCCCCGGTTCGAATCCCGTCTCGGACCCGGACCGCCAACACCGGGTAAGGCTTGTTTGTTTTTCGGAAAGTCGTCGCTCTCGGCGCCGACTCGGTGGAGGGACCCAACCCCGCCGCGGCGCGACGCGTCGCCTCGGTGCTCTGAATCGGGTTCAAACCTTGTGCTTTTGTCATCGCGAGCACCCCTCGAGTTAGCACCCGAGGAGCCGGTGTCGTCGCCCGCGTAGAGCCCAGCAGCAGGCTTGCGCCGAGACGCGTTGTGAGTCGCGCCGGCTGCGGAGGGACCTGGAGGGAAGCGCGGAACAAATGTTTGGGAGGAAAGAAAAGGAACAACATCAAAAAGACGAGGAATCGAGTGGGACACGTGGAGGTGGAGTGGTCAGCGTTTGCGTGTCAGCCTTTGTGTCGTGGACGCGGGGCACAGTTTGGTGGCCCGGAACTTGTCGCGGTGGGTTTGCCAGTGGTGAAGTTCCGTAAAAACGCGTGGCGTGTACGGCACGCGACATCGGCAGGACGGCCCCGATCGATCAAACGCGTTTCAGCGATTTTGCGGCTCAGTGGCGGCGGTGGTAAACTTTTCTGACGCGCGCGCGCCGGGTGTTGACGTACCTGCGTTTCTGCCCCGTTCCTTACCACCAGCGCCGAGCCCTCGTCCGGAACCCAAAGTCTCCTTGCCGTCCTTTTTCTTCTCCACCGTGGTCCATCCCTCGTCCACCATGGCGCCTGGCGTGGCCGAGTGGGACGCGATGCGATACGGGAAGAGGTTTTTAGGAGACGAATTCCGAGTGCGTCGGGCGCTGCAGGCTCGGCTCTCAACGCGCTGCGTCTCCGGAAACGGGTAACAACGAGCGCGCCGGCTGGAACGCGAGGTGTCGGGTCGTCACAAGCGCGCGCACCCAAGCGGTGGCACGTAGCGAGTGACAACGACGACGGGTGAACTGAATTTTGTCGGCCGACTCCGCCGCTTTTTAGCTGTTTTCTTTATTGGCGAGGCTTGTTCGCAAGGGTAAACAAGCACAAGGGGATGTTGTAAAAGCAAACGACGATTTTCTGTTTTTCTCGGAAGAGACCTCCGATTCGTCACGTGAATTGACATTCGTGAAAAATGAAGCCTCGCGTCGTGCGATGGGGCACTCCAGGTCGCGCGTTGTCGCACCTCCGCGGAGGTTGAGGACGATGCCCACGACCCCCAAGTCGCGCGTTGAGACGTACGAAAGCCCGGCGCCGAGGTGCGTCCGCGATACCGCCCGCGTGGGAACCCTCATCCTTGAGTAATCGTGAAATGCGATGAGATCTTCCGCGTTCGTCCCCCCCGCGGCGCGGTCGCGCGTTTCTTGGTGGAAACGAGGGGAGCCGCGTTTGTGCAGACCTGGTGCATGCGCACGCACCAGCGCGCACACACACCACTTGATGAAAAACCGCTGACCTTCAAAATCCAACCACCCCCCACCGACAACACCGCAGCGACGGCAAGTCCGCAAGGGGATTACAGACGATTCTCACCGCGGGGTTTTCCCTGCTCAAGAGTTTCGGAAAGGCCGCCGCCCCGGAATCCAAGCGCAAGCGACCCCTCGCTGCTGATTCGCCCGGGGACCCGGACACCGATTCCGCGTCGAAAAGAGCTCGACAGAAAGGCAGTGGCACGAAACAAGCGCCGAACAACGCGGGCGGCAACGCGTCTTTCATCACGTCGTCGGTACGGAAAACAAAAGGGAAGACACCCGGCGGCGGCGGCGACAAAAATAAAGCAGCCGACTCCGGCGACGCGGCCAAGAACCTGCAAAGCAGGTTTGCAAGCGTGGATGAGGAGGAGACTCGAGGCGGTGATAAGCTTCAGGGAGGGAAAAAGAAAGACAAAAACATCGCCGCACGCGATGGCGTGAAGAGCAAAAGCATTTTTTCGCCCGTGTTTTCGTTTTTCCGCGGGGGACCGACGGTTTCGTCCGAAGCCAACGACAAGATCACAAGCGCCGCGCGGTCGCAGCCGAAAGGAAAACAACCGGCGCGACCCGCTGCGCGACCGAAACCGAAACCGACGACGCAAACTACGCGAACCCGACCCGAGCCGTCGAGGCCATCAGCACCGCCCCCGCGCGCGCGCGGACGCTCGAGCGTTCCGAAAACAGAAAGGGCTTCTTCTAGGGTCCCTCCGGCGACAACCGGCGGAGAGGAGGAAAACGAGTCCTCGTCCGACGACGACGACGTCCCGGTGGCGAGGCTGGTGTCGCCGGCAAGGAGGGGATCTGGCGTGGGCGCTGCCGCTTCGGCGCGTCCGGCGCTCGTGCCAATCGCCGCGGCGGAGAGCTTGGAGAGCGACGAAGCCGAGGAGACTGAATCCGACGACGCGGTGTTAGCGGCGTCGTCGAAGCTTGAGCGTTCTGTGAACACAAAAGTCAACAGCTTGAGTAAAACCCACCCGGTTGCTGTGCAAAAAACGAGCCACAAAAACTCGACCAACCCCAACCTCGCGCCAGACGGCACCGTCATCCAGAACGGGTTCGGCAAAGCCGACCTGACTTTGGACGACGAGTACGAGTACTACGACGAGATGGACGAAGAGAGCTACGACGAGGAGTACGACCCGTGGATTTTCATCGGCGGTTTGCCGCCCCTGAAAACGTGCGTGCCCAAAAACCGCCCCAAGCTGTTACCCCCGCAAACCGCGGTGCATCTAAAAAAGAACACCCTGGTGCTGGATTTGGACGAAACCCTGGTGCATTCGGATTTGGAGCAAACCACGGGCGCGAGCTGTGACTTTTCCTTCCCCGTGCACTTCAACAACCAGAAACACATCGTGAACGTCCGCCGAAGACCCTACCTCAGGGAGTTCATGGAGTTCGCGGCGAGGCACTTCGAAGTTGTGGTTTTCACGGCGAGCCAACGGGTATACGCGGAGAGGCTACTGGACACGTTGGACCCGGATAACGTGTTAATCAAACACCGCTTGTACCGCGAAGCGTGCGTGCTGGTGGATGGGAACTACATGAAGGACCTCAGCGTGATCGGGCGGGATTTGAAAAACACGGTCATCGTGGATAACTCCCCGCAGGCGTTTGGGTTCCAGTGCGACAACGGCGTGCCGATTGAATCGTGGTTCGACGACGACAACGACCGGCAGCTTTTGAAGCTGATTCCGCTTTTGGGAAAACTCGCGAGCGCGGCCGACGTGAGGCCGGTGCTCGCCGCGAAGTTCAACCTGCACGAGCGCATCAGAGTCGCGGAGGAGCGCGCCGCGGCGGGCGCGAGGAGGTAGTCCGCGGTCGCGGGACGGGAGCGCGGGCAAAAACGCGACTAGATAGCGGGCAATGACTCATCACAATGCGGATAGCGGGCAATTATTTGTTGCAACGCGTCGTGCTTATAAAACTGAAAGAACGTGTCTATCCTCAAACCTCACGCCTCGCTCGCTCCACGTTAACATCACGCCTTGATCTTCTGCATCAAAATCTCCCCCATCTTGACGCACCCGATCTGTGTGCACCCTTCGGACATGATGTCCCCCGTTCGGTACCCGTCGTCCAAAAGGTCGCTCACCGCTTTCTCTATTTTCGTCGCGGCTTCCTCCTCGCCGAACTGGTACCGCAACATCATCGCCGCGCTCAAAACTTGCGCCAGCGGGTTGGCTTTGTCCGTGCCCGCGATGTCGGGCGCGCTGATTGTAAAAAATAAATGTCAGTGTTGTATGGGCAATCAGTCGGCGGAATGTGGAAATGGGAAATACTTACCTGCCGTGCACGGGTTCGTACAACCCCGGGCCGCTCGTGCCGACCGCAGCGCTCGGTAACATCCCAATAGACCCGGTCAACATGGACGCCGCGTCTGAAATGATATCGCCGAAGATGTTACCCGTAACGATCGTGTCGAACTGCGTGGGCGCCCGTATTATCTGCATCGCGCAGTTATCCACGTACATGTGCGACAGCTCCACGTCCGGGAACTCTTCCTGGTGAACGCGGCACACGACTTCTTTCCAAAGCTGGCTCACCTCTAACACGTTGCTCTTTTCCACCGAGCACAGCCGGTTTTTCCGTTTCCGCGCGGTTTCGAAACCCACGCGCGCGATCCTTTCGATTTCAGGCACCGAGTAGATCATGGTGTTGAACCCGGTTTTGTGGCCGTGTTCGTCCACGCCGAAGCCTTTGGGTTTGCCGAAATAGATGCCGCCGATCAGCTCGCGGACGACCATGATATCCGTGCCTTCCACGATTTCGCGTTTCAACGAAGACGCGTCGATGAGTTGGGGCAGGATGTTGGCAGGCCGGAGGTTGGCGAAAACCCCGAGGCCGGCTCTTAAGCCCAGTAAGCCCTGTTCCGGTCGCTGGTCCGCGGGGAGGTTGTCCCACTTGTACCCGCCGATCGCGGCGAGGAGCACCGCATCCGAGGCTTTGCACATCGCCAGGGTCTCCGCGGGAAGAGGCACACCAACCGCGTCGATCGCGGCCCCGCCCACCAGCGCTTCCGTAAACTCGAAGCAGATGTCGAACTGGCCCCCGACTTCAGTAAGAACCGTCTGCGCCACCTTCATGATCTCGGGGCCGATGCCGTCGCCGGGAAGCAGGGTGATTTTGTAGTTTTTCGCCGCCGCCGACACCTGGACGGCCCTTTGCGCGCGGCAGCTTGGGGAACGACGCGTCGTGTTCTTGGACGCGACTCTTCGGAACGACGTGCCGGCGGAAACAGGAAGGCGGTGGGAAACAGCGGACATGGCGGCCATCGTGAGGGCGAGTTTTCGGCGAGGTGCGCGCGCGATTGACGATCGGGTTGGTGCAGCATTATCCAAAGTGGACGAGACGGATATTTTTGGAAAAGCTGTTGCCGACGCCTGCAGCACTCGTGTTCTACAAAAAGGCAACGACTCGCCCGCCGAAACCCGGTGGGACGGTACTACGGCGGGCAAGCCGGTGCGGCACGACGGTCAGAGAGGTCTTCATGCCGTCCCTGACACAGACGGCGGCTGGGAAGGGACGGGGTAGGAACACACCGACGGTACGATCCACACACCGCGACCCCCCGGAATCCTGAAAGTTCAATTGTGTTTCGTGCCGCGAGGGCAAAAACCAACCCATCCGGAGATGTGCCGCGATGCTCGTTTCCGTGGCTAACCCCCCACCCCTTTACGACCCCCAGACAAACGCCACTCCCTCCACCAATGACCGGCGCGTGGCGAAGGCTGACTTGTTACGGCGTGAGATGAGCTGGAGCAGCGACGACGCGTTGACCCCGGCGCCGCGGACGTACGCGTGTGGGCGCGATTTCTACTACGACGACGAAAGCGATGTCGAGACGCCGGTGGCCCGACACGTACCGCCAGGCAGCAGCGCGCGAGTGGCACGACAAAATGGACGCACGGGAAGGGATGCGGGCCTTACAGGAAGTCAAGCTCAAAGGGATGTGGGAGTTGATGGAAACGGAAATCGGGTTCGCGCGCGGGGGAACGGTGACGCGACGACCAGCGCCGCTGCGGACGGTAGTGACCTGTCCGCGGGTGCGCTGCTGTGCGCGCAAGGCGACAAAGCGTGCCTTGGTTTTGAGGTTCCGAAATCGAAGCAACTCGCGTTCGAGGCGTATTTACGTGCCGCGGAAGAGTACCTCTACGTCCCCGCGTTTGCGCGAATCGGGAGTTGTTACTTGGACGAGGGATCGGGGGCGGGTTCCCCGAGCGTCGCGACCGCGATGGAGTGGTTCGCCAAAGGCGCTGAATTTGGTGATACACAGTGCTACGTACGTCTAGGCGAGCTGTACGAGAAAAGAGGGGATATGCATGATGCGTACGCTTGGTTTTCCAAAGCGCTGAGCGCTGAGGAAAACAAAAAAGAATACGAAAATAGTAACAACGGTACCACCAAACGCGACGCGCAGGTTCGCTTGGCGCGGTTCGCGGAGTTCGGGTGGGCAGGCGTGGCGGTTGATTTGGTACAAGCGCGGGATACGTACGAAAAATGCGCCAACCAAGGCTGCGCGTTGGCGCAGCGAAGTTTCGCGATGCTACTGTTGAAGGGCGCCGAGTCTGAGAATGGCGATGGCGACTCGGGCGCCAAAAACGACGCCGCCCCGGTGTCGGGTCCGGTGTCACAGGCAAACAGTCTGAACCTCGCGACCGGTTACCTGAAACTCGCCGTCGCGCAAGGCGACGCGGAAGCCATGAACCAGCTCGGCATGCTTTACGAAGACGGGCTGGTGTTTGACGAAGACGACACAAACGGTGTTGATGTGTCGTCGTGGGGCGATTCCGACACAACTCCGACACAACATGCCCTGCACCCAAAACCGGAACCTCCAACCTCTCTGGGCACGGCGCGCCGTTTGTACGCCAGAGCGGCGAAGCTGGGACACGAACGCGCGATGAACAACCTGGGCTTCGCGTGTGCCGCCGCTGGGGATGCTGAAGAGGCGGCGGTTTGTTTCAAGAAAGGTACGTATTGGGCCTTTCCCAAATCCAGGCACACCGTGTGCCCATACAAGACGTTAACCACGTTTCGTGTAACAATCACAGCCGCCCTGGACGGGGACGTCGACGCCATGTTCAACCTGGGCAATTTTCACGAAACCGGGGTGGGGGTTGAGGTTGATTTGAAGGAAGCGAAACGGTTGTACGCGCGGGCGGCGGCGGGGGGGCACGAGGACGCGCGGGACGCGGTTACGCGGCTGGCGAGCGACGAGAAGGATGGGCTGGCGAGCGAGCTTCCGAAGGATGGCCGTGTGATGATTGTTGATGGATCTGGAAGTTCGTCTCCGAATGGAAACGACGGGGTCTCCGCGGATTCCGGCCACCGACGGCGGCTCCGCGAAAAGGAAACCGAAATCGCGCGACTGGCGCTTGATTTGCAAACGTCGCGCAACGAAACCGCCGCGCTCGATGAACTTGTTTCGGATTTGAAACGTGAGGTTGGGTCTTTGCAAAAATTCGCCGAGGCTGGGAAGCAAGAAACGCCGCGAGCGTCGCAGGGTGGGTTTACCGGGACTTTCTCGTCCCTGGGGGGGAACTCGGCACCTCCAAACGAACCTGGGTCTTCTGACGCAAACACGGCCGGTTCTCAACGTGACCCCCCTACCGGACCCCTCCGTGACCCCTCCGTGCTGGTCAGCCTGCGCCCCGAGTTCACCAGGAGCACGTCCCTGATGAGTAACAAATCAGGGCACTCAAACTACAGCGCGTACAGCGGTTTGTCGGGGGTGAGCGCGGCGGAGGATTTTGGCGTCGGCGGTTCGATCCCCGGGAAGAAAAGCCTAAGACCCGACTTTCAGTCCAGGGGCAACTCCGAATGCTCCTCCCCGTCCCGAGGGCCGCTTTCCAAGCGGTCCAGAGGGTCACTCGCATCGGAAGCGAGCCGAATACAAGCCAAGAGAAGGGACGCCGCCCAGACCAAACGCGGGCGCGGTGCTTCGATTTTCGGCATGTTTTCCTCCGCGTCGCGCAAAAGCGGGTCGGGCGGTGCGTCCTTTGACTCGACTGAAACGGACAAAACCCTCGCCAAGGCGCACGCGAGGGAGATGCACGCCCTGAAACTCGAGATGCAGGACATGGGGTTCAAAGCCGAGGTGCACGAAGAGATGGCGGAGGCGTTGTCCACGCTCCTGAAAAGCACGTACGCGCGAAATCTGCAGCTGGAGACCCTGTTGAAATCCGTGGGCCTGGACGCGGACGACCCGGCGGTCGGGAAGGACTTGCACCCCATCCGCGTGGATACCGTCGCGGGCATAGCCCTCGGGGACGCGGGGGTGTTTCGGTCGATGCCCCCCGGTGACGACGCTAGGTTTGGGAAAGGGAACGATGAGTCACGAGTCTCGGACGGACTGGCGCTCGCGGAGGGGGGGTAGCTTTCGCGACTTTTGCGATTTTACTCGACGTTACTAAAAAAGAGCCCCGGGGGCCCTTCGCCAACCGCGGCTCTTTCGGCGTCGGCGAAGCACACCGAGGATCAGGGAAAGGTGACGTAGTCGCGAAAAGAACATAAACATATAATACAGCAATCATCACCTCCGTCACGCTTCATTCATACGACCGAGACGGTCATGGCGAGTACAACGGCGAGCCAACTTGCGTGCGCCGTCGCGGACGACGCGGCGCCGGAAGACGGAGAACACTCGTCGACGCTTACGCCGGTTTTCAGAAAGTCGTCCCTCGTGACGTCAATCGGTGTCGCGATTTGCGTCGCCACATCCGCATTACTTTCCAAAATCGCAAGCACCGATGTTTCCGTGGCGCTCGCTGCCCATGCATCGAACTCCGTGTAAAAAGCACCAACCGAGCCGTGGCCGGTGAAGTTCGCGAACGCGGCGCGCCAGCCGCGGCCGTCGGGGGTGGTCGACGCCGAACCGGTCGCGGCGTCGGAGTAGTCGTACCCGCCGTAAGGCACGACCGCGTTCCAGAACCCAACCCCCAACGTGGCACTTTGCCAGAACTGCGCACTCGTTTTGCCAGACTTGTTAATAGCCCATGCAATCGCAACCGCGCCGACGTCGTAGTACAAATGCCCGGCTGCGGTGCCTTCCGCTTGTAACACGGCGTCGGAATCGCCCGTTCCGCAAAAGTCGCCGCAACACCGGTCCTCAGCTTTGCGTAACCCGTTCGTTTTGCCGTAACTGCTCGCGTAGTAGCTCAGAAAGTTGGGAATGACACCGCCGCGGCCGCCTTTTGTCAGGAAACACACACTGTAGGTTGACGGGTTCACTGACAGTAGGCTCGCCAAAAGACACTCTGCTTGTACAGCCCCGCCCTCCATCAGCCACTTCGGCGTCGCGTCTCCGCTCTTGCCCTGCACCGCGTGCACCATCTCATGCACCGCGCGTTCGGAAACGTCTGCGTCACTGTCAGTGCTACTCGGCAGGTAGAACAACGCGTGACTTGTCGTGACTACCTGTCCGCATTGACACGTCGTACCCCCGCGCCGCGGTAAAACTGCCCGCCCCCGGTCTGGGGCTTGTGCTCGGTCTTTCTCGAACGAACAGTGCGGTTTCTGTTGCGCGCACATCGTGGACCGCATTGCTTCGTACGAAGAATCATCGCCGTTGGGCTGGAACACGTACGCGTTGCACCCGCTCACGCCTCCCATGAAGTTCACAACGAGCGTGTGGCCCGCGTGCACCGCGTCTACCAAGGAATCACTGACACCCGTGCTTTTGTACACCGTGGGTGATTCGGTCGTGGCGTTCACCGTGGTGTACGGCGCGGGGCCGTTACAGTCGCGCGGGTTCGCGGGGCACGTCGCATCGCCCACCACGCGTGTGGGGGCGAGGAGGAGAAAGAGGAGGGGAAGCAGGGTGTGTTTCAGGCGCATGTTTCGTGGGGCGGGGCGAAATGAAGAATAACGCATGTGTGCTGGCTCATCAAAAAAAAAGTACTTTCTTTTTGGCGCGAGAGTGCTCCATTGAGATCCACAACCGGTCGCACGCACATCAGGGGTCACCTTTGCGATGTCTCCCGACGCGGCGCAAATCGGTGATACCCGCGCGAGCGGTGGTGCCGTCACCGATACACACGTCTCCGTCGCGGCGGCGGCAGGGGCGAGAGTCGCGTGTGCGGAAGCTCGCGTCGCGACTGCAGAGGCGGAGAGTGCGAAATGGCGAGGGTATGCCAAGGCGTGGGTCCGGCTGTGTTCGGAACAAGCGCGCGACGCGCTGAAGACACGGATGATATGCGAGATGTCAGGCGAGGCGCTCAGCGAGGCGATCCCGGGTCTTCCCAACCACGTCATCGTGGAGCATTTGCTCAGATCTGACAACGCGGATTTTGCGGATCCCGCAACCGTAGCTCGGCTCAACACGGTGAGCCCCGCGTTTCGCGAGGCGGTGACTGCGTCGGGACTCCGGCAAAAGGAGTTACGGGATTGGGAAGCAAGGAAACTCTTGTGTTTAAGCGCGTTGCGGCGCATAAAACGGCGAGGAAAGCTGGGACGTGACAAATACCGATGCGAGGTAGCGGCGGGGCTCGGAGCGCTGGATGAGTTGAAGGCGTTGCGCCAGAACGACACGCCGTGGAACTGGCGCACGTGCGAGGCGGCGGCTCGTTATGGGCGACTCGAGGTGCTGCAGTGGGCACGCCAGAACGAATGTCCGTGGAGTAAAGATACGTGCGTGTCAGCGGCAAAGGGCGGGCACCTCAAGGTGCTGAAGTGGGCGCACGAGAACGGCTGCAAGTGGAATACAGAGACGTGCGTGGAGGCGGCAGCGCGTGGAGACCTCGAAATGCTGCAGTGGGCGCACGAGAAGGGCTGCAAGTAGAAGGCGGACACGTGCCTGGCTGCGGCGAAGAGCGGGCACTTCGAGATGCTGCAGTGGGCGCGCGCGAATGGCTGTCCGTGGGGCGCGAACACGTGCTCCTGGGCGGCGAAGGGCGGGCACCTCGAGATTCTGCGGTGGGCGCGCGCGAACGGCTGTCCGTGGATCGGGGGGACGAGCGTGGCTGCGGCGAATGGCGGACACCTCGAGGTGCTGCGATGGGCGCATGCGAACGGTTGCCCGATGAACTCGTTCACGTGCTGGTACGCGGCACGGAAGGGACACCTCGATGTGCTGCAGTGGGCGCGCGCGAACGGCTGCCCTTGGTACGAAAATATGTGCAAAGAGGCGGTGAGAGGCGGGCACCTCGAGGTCGTGAAGTGGTTGCGCGCGAACGGCTGCCCGGAGTAGGCTGCGCCGCGTACAACGTTTGCGAATCCGTGGCCACATCAAGCCGCCGCGTTGGAGTTTGAAGAGCCGAGCTTGTCAATGTATGAAGAGCCGAGGTTGTCAATGTTTAAAGAACACTGACAAGGGTGCGCGTTTTGACAATGCTCGAGTACATATTTATTGAAAAATCGCCGAAATCCGAAAAGGCAAAAAAATGATGTTTCAGAATCATGGGAATCTCAACTAGTCAACTTGGCGATGAAAAAGCGAATTCAACACTGATTTGCTTGGCTTTTTTTTTGCATGGCTGTGTACAAGGCGACGTCCGCTATGCAACGAGCCCATTTTCAGGTCAATCGGTGATCAGGCGACTCCGTGGGGACGCCCAAGGTGAGCAACGGCGATGTCATCTTGTAAACTTCTGTTTTGGGGAAAAGTGTGAAGATTCCCCAAAATTTTGACCTGAGACGTCTTAAATTTGAACTGGAGCTGTCGTTTTTTTTTTCCAAACCACGAAACGCGCGAGAAATTCTCGATACCACTTGTGCACCCGCGTGTAAAAGGTGCGTTCTGGCATCATTCACCTCCAGACCGGCGCACGCGGCGCCCTGGTCGCGGCAGAGCACCGCACCGAATAACCGCGGATTTCGAACGATATGGCTACGGTACGTGTTGAGGAAACACCCCGCGAACGCGATACCCGAAATTCTCCTCGCGTACCCGCCGCACTGCCCTTTCCGCGTCTCGCGTTTCCAATGTACGCCATCGCGAAAAGCTCTCGCGTCGCCGCGTCTCGAGATTGAATCTCGGTACACCTGGCGCCGGCGTCCGTTCGCCCTGTCCCTGACCCCCCCCCTCTCTCCTCACCTGCCAGCTCGAAACCTCGCTCCCCCACGACCTGCGGTGGATCGCCACGCTTTGCAACGCGACGTACTTCACGCCGTGCGGTAGGCACGAACACGTCCTGGGGAAGGAGCCGGAAAAAGGCGAGCTCACGAACTTCTTTTCTCGGGAAACCGGGGAAACCCTGTGTCCGACGTGCGTCGGCGGACGCGATGTGGTGCAGGTACGACACGAATCCGTTGTGTGTGGACCACCAAGTGTGTAGCCACACGACTTCCGGAGGTTTCCCGGAACGCAAATACGCACGCAAACCCTCGACTTCGCCGCTGTCGCGGGAGCGCCGCGTCCCGATGGACGTGTTTTCTTTTTTTTTCCACCAAGCGCTTCGTTTTCCGTTTTTCGCAAGTGTTTGCCGAGGCGTTGTTTCGTGAAGCACTTTCTTTTCGGTGGTGCCATCGGAAGGGCTTTCGGGGCCGCGCCGGTATCCACGCAATGCGTCCCGTTCGAGACGAGTTGTCTGGTGGGACGGTTTCGAGAGATGCCCAACACTACCCCCGAATGTAACGTGGCCCGTCGCCGCGTCACAAACCCGAAACAACGACGCAAACACGCGCGGGACACGCGGACCCTCGGCGACTCCCAAACCGCATTGTGGCCCCGTGGGCGTCGTTGTGTAAAGATTGGCGACCACCGGATTTCGGTCGATTCGTTGGACGGGTGTCAATTTTTTTTGGCCATTAGCAGTACCTCGCGCTGACCACCAACCTCCCGCCCCATCCCTATCTCCTCACATCACACCCCCCCCCAGATCCGCCGCTCGTCCTACCACAACGTGGTCCGAGTTCGGGACATTTGCCGCTTGTTCGACGCGAGGTTCATTCAAACCTACGTCATCAACGGCGCGCGCGTGGTTTTTTTAAACGAGAGGCCGCACCCGCGAGGCAGCGGTAATAAAAAAACGCACGCCGCCAACGGTTTCGCCGAGGTTCCTTCCAACTTGAAACAGAACGGCGAACGGTCAACCTCCCCGCGTTCGCAGTGTACGTTTTGTCACCGCACACTGCAAAGCGACACTTCGTTGTTCTGTTCGATTTACTGCAAAGGCCGGGCGGCTGGCACGGATTTGGCGCCCAACGAAACGGCGGCGGTTGCGCTTGAACGCGAGGAGACGCGCGGCGGTTCGTCGGCGGGGGGTAAAACGGCGGGCGGAAAGAAACAAAAAGAACCCCCCCCCAGTGTTTCAAAATACTCACCGAACGGGGGCGGGACGCCGGTTACGCCCGCGAACGGGGGGGGGGGCGACGGGAGGGCGTTTTCGCGGTTGCAAAGCGGATCAGTCGGCGCGGCGAAGTCGGCGCAAGTCGCCGCGTTGGGGTGGCGGAAAGTGTTTGGGACGGTGTCGCCTTTGGACGGTGGCGAGGAAACTGGTGATTGGCATGACACGGACGCGGACACGGAGTCGTACCACCCTGCGGGAGGGACGGGTGTGAAACGCGGTCGCGGGGAGCCGGTGCCGTCCTCGCCTCTGGGGTTCCCTGAGTTAGAGGATGGCGATGCAACCTACGACCCGCACGTCAAGACGAAAAAGGAAAAGAAGTTTACAAAAGCGACTCCGGTTCCGAAACCCGTTCCTGTCGCGGTGGCGGTTTCCAACTCGCGGCGGAAGAATCGACCGAAAAAGGCACCGGACAATTGATACCGCACGTGGCTTGTTTAGGGTTTGGGGTTGGGGGGTTGGGGGTGCGGAGGGACGAGATGCGTGACGGACCTGTTGGGTCCACGTTGTATACATAACGGAAATCGTGAGACGCGGGACAAGACGCAAACGGCAGTCGCAAATAAAAATGATTTAAAGGTTATTCCCCAAACGAAACCACCCTTCTCGCGCGTTTCGTTTGTTTTTGCCGTCGTCTCGGCGCCCCGGTTTCCTCCCCCTCTTCATCCCCTCCCAGCGCGCGCAAACCTCCCCGTCCATCGGCGCCCCCGTTCCCCTCCAAATTTCTTAACGATTTAGTAGCCTCCAGCCGGGTTTGGAAATCGCACCCGTCCCGCACCGCGTCGTAGTCAATGGGCGGTTTCCCTTCCGGCCCCGCGGGTAACACCGTGAGCACGATCTGGTTCATCCAGTTCAGTTTGAAGTTCACGTCATCGCAACCGGTGCCGGTGATTATGGTGGGGGTTGACTCAGAAGAGTGCGACAGGTAGTTGCCAACTGTGTTTTGGTCGAGCACGTGAATCGCGGCTTCCATGCGGCCGGCGTTTGGCAAAATCTGGGTGACCAAAAAACCCTTTTCGGAATCCTCGCCGCGGTACGCCGCCTGACGGTGGGAAAGAAAAGGGTCAGTCGCGAGTATGGGTGTACTGTATGGGCAAACAGTACACGTGTGATGTATGTAGTATACTTCCTTTAATGACGGCCGTGTACTCAAAGAGGGGCAGCAAACAGTGTCAGTATTGGGAAAGCCCCTGCACGTACCTCCGCTCTTTGCCACACGTCAAGCAGCTTCTTCGCCTCGTCCGACGGCTTGGCGAACAGAACCTTGGTGTTCACCCTGGACACCGCGGCGTGGCCGAACCCGAAATCGGACGACGCGACGATGTCGGCGTCCAGGAGCATGTCGTGGAAAAGCTGCAGCGGGTTTTTCGTGAACACCACGTCGGGTTCCAGAAAAACAGTAGTGTAGTCGGCGTTTACCAAACCGTAAAGCGCGTGCATGCGTCTCCAGCTTAGCAGTTTCTTCAACTCGCCTAAATCCGCGTCTTCCGCGTCGGACACCAGGGTTTGCAAATCGACATCCACGAACACGTCAATGTTCGGTGCGTTTTTGTGGATAAACTTTTTCGTGTCCTCGTCCGCGACCATTATCGTCCAAAACGGCACAAGCGTCGGGGCGTTGACCTGCATGCTCTGTAACATCCCGTGCGCGAACGGCCAGTACGCCTGGTTGCAGAAGGAGATCATCCGGAACCGGGTGGTCGTGGTGACCCCGTCCACGTGTCGCACCAACCCGGGAACCCCGCCCTCCGCGTTGCGCAAACCGCGCGACGAGTTCGGCGACGAGTTCGATCTCGACGCAACGGAAGATCCATCCCGAGAAGATCCATCCCGTTGCGCGAATCCTTCCCGAGCACCAGACAGCGTACTGCCACTTCCCTTACCTCCCGCTTTCCTTGGAAACGCGCCTAATTTGGGTTCGCCGCGCGGTTGTTCGAAAAAATCGCCCAGCAGCCAGTCTTCGTGTGACTCCGCGCGGGAACTCACCGCCGGAGATCTTCCTCGGCCGAGCGCGGCCATTTTCGTAAACGCGACGTCCCTGACCCCGTCGTGGGTCGCCGCGACGCCGGCGATTGCGAAAAGCGCGAACACCACACCGGCGGTGAAGCCTATCAACCGACTTCGCGACGTATGGGAGACGGACGTGAGGGGGGCGACATCGTCGGTACCCGTGACGCGCGAGCGTCGAGAGGGACCGACATTAACATTTTCGTGGGTTCCGCCGAGAAGCGAGATGGTTTCCACAGCGTGCGGTCCCGTTTGCACCGCGTTCCGGGTGGGAACGCGTGTCCACATCGTCGGCGTCTCACGGGACACGGCGACGGCGACGGTCGCGAAGCGCGCGGCGTACGCGCGTGTCACAATGGCGGGAAGGCGATCGACAAAGGGTTGTTTCGCTTCGAAGGGTGTTGAAACTGCATGGTAAAAAACGGGGTGGAGCAGTGGAGCGAAAATTCTTGGAAAAAGGGCACGCACATCGCTTCGCACACCCGCGGGCGAGAGCACACGCCCGCGGACGTCGCGGGCAGGTCCTTCCCGTCTCGCGATGTCTCGCCGCGTTCCCCGCCTCGTGGACCTCGCGCTCCTGGTCGCGGTTCTCCTCGCGCCGGCTGAGCGACGGCGCGTCGGGGTTGGCGACCGAGGCATCCGTCAGGCCAGTGAATCAACGACACGGTTTCAGCCCTCGGCGTCCCTTTCTTTCGTAGCCCATGCCGCGCACGTCGATGCGGGCGCCGGTAACGCGGGCGGGTTCGGGGGCGACCTGGGGGACGAACCTGAGCTGGGCGAAACAAGAACCATAGGCCCGGACCCCAACACCGCGATTCCCGCGGTTATCACGCAGTTCAAGGACCAGCAAGGCGTCGTCGCGGTCGGGATGGTGGAGGAGCTGTTGCGGGAGTTGAACAGCGCGTTTTGCGACGCCTCTCGCGTCGGCGGACGGGCGTACGCGTGTTTGGAGTTCGAGAACGCGCGCGAACGGCTGTGGATGACGTTCGCGAACGAGTACGTGTGTGGAGGCCTTGATGCCGTTATTTGGGCAACACCACCACGGGCGGTGATGCACCTGTCGGTGCAGGAACAGTTTGAGTTTCTTCTTGCGGCGTGCGACACGCGGTGGGTCGGGGATCTCGTCGCGGTGGTCAGGGAAGCCACGGTTTTGTTCCTAGCGCAGTCCACCCTGAACAGGGTGGATATCAAAGCCACCGTGGTTGAAAACGACCGCAAAGCGCAGAGGAGTGACACCTTGCCGACTGACAATCTGTATGAACTGCACCCTGGTTTTTACGAGGACCTGGCGCCCGCTTCGACGGGCGTGCGCGAACCCGCCGTCGCGACGTGGAAAGTGGAACCCGACTTGGACGGGTACGGCCTTGGGTTTTTCCCAAATCCAAACACTGTTTACGGACCCTGGACGACGTCCACTAGTCGTTAAAAGGAAGTGCACTACATACATCACAAGTGCACTGTTTGCCCATACAGTTCACCCATACTCAAGACTGACCTTTTTCTTTTACAAAAACAGCCACACCCCGTACGCGGCGGGGGGCGTACCGCGAGACGCCGCTTTGAACGCGCGAGCGGGAACGCTACTCGCGAAAGCAGGCCCGACGGAACAGTACCCGCTCCTTTTCAACCAAGTGCTTGATGCTACAGAAACGGGGAAGGCTCTTTACGGCGAGGCGTACCGTGCCCACCCGTCAAAGTTCGCGAGGTGGAACGAAAACGCGTTTTGCGCCGGCGCGTTTGACGCGAGCGGAAACGCCGACCCCGACTTCGCGAACTTCGACGCGTGCTTCCCCCGGGTCGTTCCGCAGATCGGTCTGACGCACGACTTGTTCGGCAAGCGGCTGCTTACGAACCAGGGGCAGCCCCTGCCAACTGGGTACGACGACCCGAACGACATGGGCGTCGGCGAGGCGGTCACGGGGTGACTAGGGAGCGGGATGGATAGATGACGTACGCGTAGTTTTTAGGAATAGTGAGTCTTTCACAACTCTGGACAAGATTCATTAGATAAAGCTGATTACGTTTAGAATCAATCAAAGATCAAAGTCATCCCTCGTGCCTGCTCGTTTCGCGTAGGTTCTCAAAGAACGTTTTGTTCGTGATGACCCCGCCGATTCGGTCGGGAAACTGCACGTCGTGACCTTTCCTATCCACCAACTCTGCGTTTTTCGAAACCGCGTCGTGAAGCGCGTCGTCCGTTTCGGCGCCGAACGAACACCCTTCAGAGATAAAAAAGATAGTGTCAGTCTCGTATGGGAAATCAGTCGGCGGAAAGTGGTAAATGGGAAATACGTACCTCTTGTTTCCAGAAAACGAACACTAGGTAACACCGCCGGTTTCTTTTTCTTGGAGCTCTCTTGCGAGTTTATTTTCACAAGCATGGGTCTTTGTTTGTTGTGTTTCGAGGAGGGCTCGTCCACGTGGCCTCCGTTCAGTGACTCCTCCTCCTCCTCCGGTGCTGCCAAAAAAGCAGCCCGAAACGCCCCGCCCGCTTCGGGCCCGAAATCGTCGTTGCCCGCGAAATGCAGCGAAACCAAAACGGAGTTCTCGCACTTGATCATCCGCGCGGCGGCGCGCGCGCTTCTCGGACCGAGCCCGCACCCGGAAAGATTCAGGGACTCAACTCGAGACGTGCGGTTCACGGAGGCGTGGCGAAGAGCGGTACAGATGGACTCACCGCCTTCGTCGCCGATTTCCGCGTTCAAGCGAAGGCACACTTGTTGCAGGCTCGTGTTTTTCTTCAACGCAAACGCCAGCGCGAACGCGCCGCCACTCGCGACGCGGTTATCGCCCAAATCAAGAACCCGCAAAATGCTCTTGCCGTCCAACAGCTTGGCAACGGCCCGAACACCGCGGCACCCGATGTGGTTGTGCGAAAGGTCCAGTTTCGTGACAGAGACGTTTTCGCCGAGGCCTCTTGCTACGATTCGAACCTTTTTGCAGTCCAGGAAATTGTTTGGCAACGCCAGGGTTAACAGCGAATCGGCGCTTCCCAAACAGTTTGACAACGACTCGCAATCGTTTTGCGACATGCCGAACTTGGACCGGTGGTACCCGTCCGCGCCTAACCCGTTCGGGGCACCGTAGGTGATGGTGAGGCTGGTCAGCCTTCCTGCCAACGGTCTGAACAGCGTGGGTTCGAACCGCAACGCGGGGTTTTTTTCGTCACTCGCGAGGTTCGCGAACCGCACGTTGCGAATCCAACGTCTGCCGAAAAGGGCTTTCTGGTCGAGCCGTGTCTGTTTTTCGTGATCGGTCGCGTCGCAACTCCCGCTCGCGGCGACCACGGCTTCTTCGAAATCTTTTTCGAAGTACATCTGTTTCCAGCTCCTGCCGTGCGCGACCGCGGTGGACCCTGGCTTGGTCACAAAAGTCGGCCACCGACACGACGCGCGGCGCCACCAATATGCCTCGTCCTCGATCCAGGTCCCCGCGATTTCCAAACTCAGCCGGGTGTCCAGCAGATTGACAATTCGTCTTCGCAGGGAATCGGGCAACCTCCCTTTAAGCAAGCACCGCTGGTCTTTTGCGAAACCCCTGGCCACGCTTTCGAGGCACAGCTCAAGCAGGGGGGTGACGTACGGGAACCCTGACCTCTCTGGTGGGTGTTCCGAGGGGGACAAAGCCAGGGCTACTTTCGCGGACAAAACATTACCAACCGCACCGGGCTGGTTGTCGTACCCGCGCGACCTTGGAGGTGGTGTTTTGGCGAGCGGGTCGTCGTTTTTTTGAACGCCCAACGCGCCGATACCGGACGTCACAGTGGCGAGTTGAGATTTGTTGCCGTGTACAGACCCGGGAGTTGGGGTGGAGGCGACCACCATCAAGACGTCACCACTATCAGGCACCTTTCGGGGTCAGAATAATCGGGGCGTCTCGAATGCGGAGCGTGCCCGAATCGGGATCACAAAGCGGTGACGAACGCTGACCTGCTGTTTACCGTAGTGCTCCGAAGGACTCGAAACACCCTTACCGCGGTTTCGCGACCGCGCCGTGTACGATGAAACAAATTCGAGCGGACACCCTTTCTCCGGTGGTCGCGCGACGCGGTGTGCGACGTCGTTCAATGCCAAGCCGAAAGACTGCTTGTTTACCGACTTTGTTGGAGACGACGAAAAACTAAATTGGATCCAAAAGTACCATGGTAAAACAAAGGACAACGACGCGCACACGCCAACTTCTCCGCGATGTCTTCCAACGCGACGCTCGTTGTTGAAACTCGCACGTGGGAGAAAGCGCGAAAAGCGCGAACGCGATGCTAACGCGGGCGAGGCCATCACCGACCTTCCCAACCACCTCGTCGTCGAGCACATCCTCAAATCTGAGTATTTCGACGATCCCGCCGACCTCGCACGGCTCCCAGCGGTGAGCCGTGGGATGCGCGACGCGGTGACGGCGACGGGGCTGCGGTTTGAGGAGCTTGATGAGAAGCGTGCCGTGGACCTCGGATGTTTAAGCGCGGTGCAGCGCCTGCAGCGGGGAGGTCGCCTGTCGCGTCAAGAATAACTTTGTCAGGCAGCGGCGAGGAGCGGACATCTCGAGGAACTGAAGGTGTTGTGCGAGAACGGCTGCCCATGGGACGAGTTGACTTGCTCGTATGCGACATACCAAGGAAATCTCAAGGTTCTACAGTTGGCGCGCGCGAACGGCTGCCCGTGGAATTAGCAGACGTGCATGTTCGCAGCGAAGGGTGGTCACCTCGAGATGCTGCAGTGGCCGCGCGCGAACAGCTGCCCGTGGTCCGCAAATACATGCTTGGGGGCGGCGAGGGGTGGGCGTCTCGAGGTGCTGCAGTGGTTGCGTGCGAACGGCTGCCCGAGGAACGAGAAGTCGATGTTTTTCACCGCTCATAACGGTCACGAGGCGATTGTGCGGGCGCTGATCGAGGCGGGCGCAGACGTCAACAAGGCAATGGATGACGGCGCGACGCCCCTGTGCATTGCCGCTCAATTTGACAACGAGACGATTGTGCGGGTGCTGATCGTTTTGGCGCGGACGTCAGCAAGGCGATGGATAACGGCGTGACGCCGCTGTCCATCGCCGCTTGTTTCGGCCACAAGACCGTGGTGCTGGTGCTGATCGAGGCGGGCGCGGACGTCAGCAAGGTGATGGATAACGGCGGGACGCCGCTGTCCGTGGCCACGCATAGTGGCCACGCGGCGATCGTTCAAATTCTCAGCGGTGCCGGCGCGGTGTGACGTCAGAAACGCCGGCGTGTATATATAGCTTCTAACCCGCCGGAAGGGATCTCCGTTCTTTCGCAGTGGTATTACAAATCGTGTTTTTGCCACTCGCCCAAATTCTACAGTCAGTCTAGTTCTATTTCTACCTCGTTCACCCCAGCCCCCCCCCCGG
>Ga0209711_10001827_pt1 | contig 20114 bp, 22 predicted proteins | sample ArcticOcean_MG_C_7_FD_187441 | JGI IMG/M metagenome (GOLD analysis project Ga0209711, IMG submission 187441) | Marine microbial communities from western Arctic Ocean - ArcticOcean_MG_CB11_88 (SPAdes) (version 2) | ecosystem: Environmental > Aquatic > Marine > Oceanic | place: Arctic Ocean...
ATCAGAGTATCTTTTTTGATATTGGACTTCATTTGCTAAAGAACCTTTAATCCACTCAGGCTTAGTTTTAATAATTAGTTCTTTTATTTCAATTTTTTTTGAAACTCTTTTTTTGGATTGTTTTATCTTTTTTTTAGTAATAAGTTTTTTAGAGACTTTTTTTTTAACTTTTGATTTTATTTTTTTTTTTAGCATGAATTTTTAAATAATACTCATCTTATTTAAAATTTTCCAGCTTTTAGAGTCTATCGGCATGACAGATAATCTGCTTTGTCTAATAAGTGATAAATGGTTAAGAGACTTAGTCTTTTTAACCTCTTCAAGCGTTACACTCTTACTTAACTTTTTCTTAAATTTTACTTGAACGGCAACAAATCTCTTATTTTTGTCTGTTTTATCTAAAAAGGCCTCTTTAATAATCTCAACTATTCCAACAATTTCTTTCCCAATATTTGAATGATAGAAAAAACATAGGTCACCTTTTTTCATATTTTTTAAATTTTTTGCTGCTTGATAATTTCTTACTCCATCCCATGGAGCGCCTTTCACCCCAACTTTTTTTTGCTGGTCAATTGACCATACATCAGGTTCAGATTTCATTAACCAGTAGGATTTTGTCATATTTTGTAGGATCAATTTTTCATTAATTTAAAACTCTTTTTGAAAATTTCAATAAATTTGGATCACTTAATAAGAAACCCCGTTCATGTTTGCGCCAAAAATTTTTCATTTTCATTTATATATTTTAGTTAATATTTTTTTAAAAAAATATTAACAGACTCGTGAACGTGTTCTATCATTTCCTGAGTTAATCCATGATGATTTCCTAATAAAAACCCTCTCTCCATAACCCTATCAGCAACTGGATATCCATCTTTTGATATTTTCTTTTCAATTTTTTTGAAAGCTGGTTGTCTTATTACGTTTCCAGTAAATATTACTCTTGTTTGAATATTTCTTTCTTCTAAAAATATTTGTAAATCAGTTCTTGTAAAGGGAGCTTTTTCTTTAACAATTAAAGGGAAAGCAAACCATGATGAATTTGCATTTATATTCATTTTTGGAACTTCAAAAAAATGACTAAACTTACTAAAGAAATCCAAGTGAAGTTGTGTGACCTCGTCTCTTCTTTTGGTAAAAGTGCCTAATTTTTTTAATTGTTCTAGTCCATAAGCACAACCTATTTCAGAAGGTTCGAGCATATAACCAACCTCTTCAAATATAAATTTTGCATCATATTGAATGTTATCTAAATAAACGTTAAACCTGTTTTTAATAGATTCTGAATCATCAAAGATTGATGAGCTACGACCCCAGGATCGAAGTAATTTTAACTTTTTATAATATTTTTCATTGCTAGTTACAGCTATACCACCATTACCAGCACAGGTAATCATATGTGCCCCATAAAAACTTGATATTGTTATATCCGCATATTCTCCAGACAACTTATCATCATAGTTGGTTCCTATTAAATCTGCAGAGTCTTCTAAGATTAATAAATTGTGCTTGTCTGCTATTTTTTTTATAGCCATCCAATCTGGCATATTGCCCATCAAATTTGGAATACACATTGCTCTAGTTTTTGAAGTAATCATTTCTTCTATCTTATTAACATTTATAATAAACTTATCTGAACTTTCACTATCAACAAAAGCAGGAATCAATTTATTTTTAACTATGCACCCAACTGTAGTGGCAAAGGTAAGAGCAGGCGTAATAACTTCTGAGCCCTCAGGTAAATCAAAACACTCCATGGAAAGGTAGAGAGATGATGAGCCTGAATTAGTTGCAACGCCATATTTGTGTCCATAAAGACCGGCAACTTGTTGTTCAAAATTCTTGGTATTACGACCCATTTGCGTTGAAGTTTTCAGAGCATTAACAACTGCATCTATTTCATTTTGATCATGTACAGTGGAAACATAGGGTACTCTTATAAATTTTTTTAGCATATTTGTTTTTAATTTTTATTTAAATTTTAAAATAAAGCAATGATAAAAAATTTTATCGAATTAAGAAGAGATATTTTTTTAAAAATCTTAAAAAATTAAGCATAAATATTTATACTAGTTTTAGTTACAAAAAAACTAATATTGATGTTAGGTCCGTTTGAATTGCAATTTTGATCTAGATCGTGGGGAATTGTAACAAGCTAAAAAAATTATGGGACCAAACTAAAAGCTAAAACTGCGATGTTATATTAACTATTTCACAATTATATTAACCAAATGTTTATAAATTGTATTTGCAATTTTTTTACTACCAGAGATAGTTGTATGAACTTCATCAAAAAAATCATCTACACCAACATTATCTATTAATTCATCCAAAGGTATAATCTTATAATTATTTGATTTTACAAATTTTTTAATCTCTTTATTTGCTAGAAACAACCTTCTGTCTGATAAACCATCAAACTTTATTTGTGTTATAAATATGGGAATGAAGTCATTCTTTTTAATTATTTGATTTAAACCATCTAACCTAATTTTTAAAGATGATAAATATTTTTTTTCATCATTGGATAAAATTTTAGAATGTTTTTTTTTCGCTTTATCGATATCAATATAATTAAAATCAACATATAAATTTTTTTTACTCATGTCGTATAAATCATAGTTTTTTATGAAATATTTATTTTTTATCATTTTAATTTTTTCCAAAATAAAGCTATTATTTTTAATATAATCTCTAATTTTTTTTGATTGTATTAAACTATATTGTTCATCATAAAACCTATGTTGCTCATCATCTGGAAATTTCCGATCATTAATACCTAAATAAAAAATTACATATTCTGGATTAAAATCTGGTATCTTTGAGAACCAATTTTTAAAATCATAGTTATAGCCTCTGATAGATTTTCCATTTACAGAAGCATTATATATTTTTTTTTCAATATTATTTTTAAGAAATAAGTTGTTCAAAATACCTACAATGCTTGCTTCTTGGGGCTTCCACATCTCGACACCAGTACTCCCACCCTCAAAAACTATTTTTACATTTTGTGGATTAAACTCATCACCGATGAATCCATAAAAATTTCTTTTGTAGGTAAAATTAATTTCCTCATTATTTTTATGATGATTTACAGATATTGTGTTTATTCTATTTCTCTCTGCCCTCATATAGATACCAAAATTATTGTCTTTAAACCAATATCCAAAAATAATTTCAAGAATAGAAATAAAAAAAATTAAAATGATAAAATTAATAAAAAAAACTTTTAAAGATCTGATAAAAATTTTCATGGTATAACTAACTAAAATTTCATGTTTTTTGTTTAATAAGAGAAAAATAATTCACTTCTACTGCACTTTGATATAAAAAAACATACAAACACTATAAAAAATTAATACTCATGTTGGGTCCTTTTGGATTACAATCTTGATCTAGATTATGCGGAATTGTATATAAATCCTTTACTACAAGAGGGTTATTTTCAAACGAAACTTCGATAACAATTGGATTGCCAAACTTGTCTAAGCCACAATAATTATTTGGATGTATGTGAATTAATTCTAATTTAGTATCAATTATAAATTTTTCAATTTTATCCATGTGCAAATCGATATCATGAAATTCTATTACTAAGCACACTATCTTATCTTGAATTTTTAAAAGGTCTTCAAAAATTCTATATTCAGACCCCTCAATATCAATTTTAATGAAAAGATTTCCCATATCTTTAGTTATTTCTTCTAAATCACCAAAGGTAATTTTTTTTTGTGTAAAAGCTATTTTTTTTGAAATATTAATAAATTCAAAAAATTTTACTATACTGGATGTCAACTTTCTTAATTGCAGATTGAAGAAAAAGAAAAAAAAATTATTTAAAATTTTTTTAATCAAAAACTTTAAACTTGTTTGGTTGTCATAACAAAAAACTCTAACATCATTATTGAGTTCGGTAAATTTTTTTTCAAAAGACCAGTCATCATGTATACCAAGACTTATCAAATTTTTTGTTCTTTTAATCGAATTAGAGCCAACCAAATAACCCCCATCATTATTCCTACCTATTCTTGTTAGTGCATAAGTTTTTTTGGGTTTTAAGAAAGAGGGAAATGCCATTTTTATTAAATTATTTTTATTATTATTACATCTTTATCCAATTTTTTGGAACAATTTCATACATGTTTTCTGGAACAAGACCGCTCCATTTACGTGGTGCAATAATAGTTTTATTTTTTTTTTGAGATAGCCATGCTCCCCACCAAGCAAAAGAACTGTTTGGTATTATAAAATTTGTAAAGTTAGTCATTAAGTATAAATAATTATAAAATTTATTTCCTGCATATTTATGCTCTACATAATTAGTTTTATTAAAAAAAGAAAATTTTTCCTTACACCAATCAAGATCATCTGAAAAAATAAATATCTCTAAATCATTTCCTTTTAATTCTTTAAGTTTATTTATTGCTTTTTTATAGTATTCAATATCAACCACATTATGTTCTGGGTTGTTAATAAAATCTGTCCTTCTAACATTCACACATATAGAATTGAGAGGAGAGATTTTCTTAATAAAATTAATATTATTTTCAATATTTTTTAAATTATTAAAGTTAAATATCTTTAATAATTCATTCCTATAATTTTTAAAATAGTCCTCAACTTGCCAATGACCATCTAGATATAAATTTTTTTTTTTACATTCTAAGATTCTTTTATCAAATAAACGCGTTTTTTCCACGAATACAAAAGCATTGAAAAAATCAAATATTGATGAAATTAATTTTCTCATTCTGTAATTTTGGGGGAACTGCAGAACCTTTAAAAGATCTCTACTTGTGGCAGTTTTTTCCTTTATTCCAAAAATATCTAAATCAAAATTTCTTGGAGGATTTCTTGGAGGTGGATTTATCTTATATTCCTCCATTAAACGCGTATCAAAAATTATATTTGTACCATTCCGTTTTGACAAACAATAACCTGTTGCAAACTGAAACATTTGATTGCCCAGGCCACCTTTTAAATTAACTATTATCACTCTTTTTTTCTAAATATTCTTTTATGATTTTAAAAACCACATCATAGTCCTCATTTAAGTGTTCAATAGTTTCTGAGCCTGTAAGTCTAAATGAACCAGAGACCAGTAGTTTTTTTTTCATATTATAGTTTTACACCAGCACCCTTTAAAAAGACAGCATCTTCATCTAGAGGCCATCTAGGTTTTGCCGCATGATCTAGCTTGTTAAATTGATTTAGTTTAAATTTTTCCATACCAACCATTGCAATCATCGCAGCATTATCTCCACACAAGTTTATAGGAGGAAACACTGCTTCAAAATTTTCTTTTTTACAAAGGTTTTTTAAAACTTGCCTAATTTCTTTATTTGCAGCAACACCACCAGCAATAACAAAGGTCTTCTTATTATTATTATTTATTTCTTTAAACTGTTTAAAAGCAACTTCACTCTTCTTATATAGTATTTCTTCAATAGTCTTTTGAAAGGTTGCAGCTAAATTATATTTTTCTTGTTCAGTTTTAATTTGTTTTGAAATTTTTAAAACAGCAGTTTTTAAACCAGCAAAAGATAAATTACAGCCTCCTTTGTGAAAAATAGGTTTTGGTAAAATATATTTAGTTGGGTCACCTTTTTTTGCATATATTTCTATTTGTGGTCCACCTGGAAAATCTATACCTAATAATTTTCCTGTTTTATCAAAAGCCTCCCCAACCGCATCATCAATAGTTGTTCCTAATCGTTTATAATTTCCTAACCCTTGAACACTTAAAAATTGAGTGTGCCCTCCAGAGATTAAAAGGAGAAGATAGGGATAATTTAATTTAGAATCTAATTTAGGACTTAATGCGTGACCCTCTAAATGATTAACAGCAATGAAAGGTTTATTAAGAGAGGAAGCCATTGCTTTTCCAAAACTTAAACCAACTGATAAACAAACTATAAGACCTGGACCAGCAGTTGCGGCCACAGCATCTATTTCTTTCATCTTTATACCACTATCATCAATTGCTTTTTTGGTAATAGAATCTATTTTTTCTATGTGTGATCTTGCAGCAAGTTCAGGGACAACGCCTCCAAATTTCTTATGAACATCAACCTGGCTAGAAACAATGCTAGACAAAATTGTTGGCACACCATGCTCATTTTCAGTTACAATCGAAGCAGCCGTTTCATCACAGCTTGATTCAATTCCTAGTATTATGGGTTTTTTATTCATTAAATTAATTTTTATTAATAATATAATCTCAATATAAATATGAAGTATAAATCAATTAAATGAAAAATAAAAAAATTATTATAGGTTCAAGGGGTAGTAAATTAGCACTTATCTATGCTGAAAGAGCTAGGGAAAAAATTCTAACCTATGCAAAAGATTTTGGAATTGAAGAAGTAATTATCAAAAAAATTGTCACTAGGGGTGACCAAGTCCAAGATAAAAGATTAACAGAAGTCGGAGGTAAAGGCCTCTTTTCTAAGACTATAGAGGTTGAATTAATAAATAGTAAAATAGACATAGCTGTTCATGCATTAAAAGACATGCCCTGTAAGGAAACAGAGGGTGTATTAACAAATTGTTTTTTAGAAAGAAATGACCCAAGAGAAATTTTAATTAGTAGAGATCACAAACTTTTAAAAGATTTAGAACCAAATGCAATTGTTGGAACTTCTTCATTTAGAAGAGAGTTTCAAATAAAAAAAATGAGAAAAGATCTTGAGTGTAAATTAATAAGAGGAAATGTTGATACAAGAATAAAAAAACTTAATGATAATTTATATGATGCAATTATTCTATCCTATGCAGGAATTGATTCTTTAGATTTAAATCTAAATATATCTCAAACCTTTTCCACTACTGAAATAATACCTTGTGCAGGACAAGGTGTTATTGCTTTGCAGTGTAGAAACAGTGATGAGAAATTAATTGAGTTATTAAAAAAAGTTAATCACCAACCAACGCACAATTCTATAAAAGCCGAAAGAAATGTTTTAAAAGTTTTAGAAGGAGATTGTGAGACGGCTGTAGGAGTATTTGCGAGCAATAATGGTAATAAAATTAACCTAGAGGCAGAACTTTTTTCGCTGGATGGTAGTAAAAGGTTCTACCTTAAATCATCTGAAAATGTAGATAAAGCTGATGAATTAGGAATAGAGATGGGAAAAACCCTTAAAAAGATATCTAATAATTCTTATAAAAAATAATATGCATATCTTGCTCACAAGACCATTAGAAGATTGCCATGAAATGATATTAAGGTTTCAAACACTTGGTCATGATGTGTCCCACTTACCACTAATTAGTATTGAAGGTTTAAAATATGAGACTTTAAATTATTCTGAGTTTAGAGGTATTATTTTTACAAGCGCTAATGCAATCAAATTTTTGAATATAAAAGATATCGATAAAAAAATAACATGTTTTTGTGTAGGAAGTGCTACTGAAGAAAAAGCTAGAAAAACAGGCTTTCAAAATATTTTTGCTGCTGATGGGAATGTGGACAATTTAAAAGAATTAATTTTACAAAATTTTAATTTATCTGAAGGCAAGTTACTTTATATAAGTGGAGAAATCGTTTCTAGTAATTTAGATCAGGATCTAATTGCAAATGGATATACTATAGAAAGAGTAATTAACTACAGGGCCAACCAAATTGAAAAATATAACGAAGATTTTATTGAAAAATTAAAGTTAAAAATGCCCGAAATCACTTACGTTTATTCACAAAACAGTGCCATTAACTTTTTAAAAATAATAGAAAATTATCAGCTAGAAACCCTATGGATGAATACTAATTTAATGTGTGTGAGTGAAAAAACTTCTTCAATTCTTAACAAAATTAAGTGGAAAAAAATTTTTCTTTTTAACCCTGGAGAAGAAGAATTTTTGCTATATAAAATTTAATTATGGAATTATTTAATAATTTTGGTGACCTGTTTCTTTCTGTTTGGTCTAAAGGAATTCGTGGTGTGGATATTTTTCAAATACTAATTGGTATTGGAATATTTTTTATTTTTCTAATTTTCAGAGGAATAATAAGCAAAGTTATTATTAAAAGATTAGAAGCTATCTCAAAAAGAACTACAAATAAATTAGATGATACTTTTGTCAGTGCAATGGAAGGACCAGCGAGGTTTTTACCAATTGTTTTAGGGTTTTTTATTGCAAGTTACTATATGTCTTTTAGTGAAGATGCTAGAGCTGTAGTGGATACAATTAATCGAACTTTAATAACAATTTTAATTTTTTGGCTAATTCATCAAATCGTTGAACCAATTTCTTATATATTAAGTGGATTGGATAAAATGTTAACACGAGAGTTAATTGGCTGGATTATCAAATCTTTAAAAATTTTAATTTTTATTTTAGGATTAGCCGCTGTTCTTGAACTTTGGGGAATAAAGATAGGACCAATTATAGCTGGACTTGGTTTGTTTGGTGTCGCGGTCGCTTTGGGTGCACAAGATCTATTTAAAAATTTAATTTCAGGAATTTTAGTCCTAGTTGAAAAAAGATTTAAGATAGGTGATTGGATCCTAGTAGAGGGTATTATTGAAGGTATTGTTGAGAAGATTGGTTTTAGGTCAACAGTTTTAAGAAAGTTTGACAAGTCTTTAGCTATAATTCCTAATTTTCAGTTTGCTGAGAACGCAGTTATAAACATTAGTGAAACAACTAACTGGAGAATAGATTGGGCAATAACTCTTCAATATGACACTACGGTTGATCAGTTAAAAAAAATCAGGAACGAAATTGAAAGTCACATTAAAGAAAATGATGATTTTGATAATGCAGTAGGAGTTGCAGTACGAATAGAAAAATTTTCAGACAGCTCTATAGACATGAGAGTTAGGTGTTTTACTACTTCTAATAGTTTTAGTACGTGGTTAGAGGTTAAAGAAAATCTTGCAATCATAATTAAACAAGTAGTAGAAAGAAATAAAGCAGCCTTTGCTTTCCCAAGCCAATCAATTTATATAGAGAAGAAATGAAAGCCATTTATCTATTAGTCTTTGAGCTTTTAAATATTTATTATTATATAGTTATAACCAATGTAATAATTAGTTGGCTAGTATCTTTTAATGTTTTAAATACTCAAAATAGGTTTGTTTATTCTATTCTAGATCTGTCATATAGGTTAACAGAACCAATGCTTAATAAGATAAGACGTTTTTTACCAAGCATGGGAACACTTGATATCTCTCCAGTGATTTTACTAGTGTTGATTTGGTTTTTACAAACATGTATGCAGATCTACATAGGACCAATTATATTTAATTAAATTATGATTTTAATAGATGGAAAAAAAATTGCAGCTGAGCTTAGAGAAGAACTTAGAAAAGAAGTTATAGAACTAAAAACTATAAGTGATAAAATTCCAGGACTTACAGTGATATTAATTGGAGACATGGCCCCTAGTCAAATTTATGTTCGTATGAAAGAAAAGGCTGCTAATGAAGTGGGTTTGAAATCTGAAGTAATTAGATATCCAGAAGCTGTAGAAGAAAAAATAGTATTAGATAAAATTGAAGAGCTAAATAAAAATGAAAATATTTCAGGAATTTTAGTTCAATTACCTTTGCCAAAACATATTAATAAACAAAAAATTATCGAAACTATTTTACCAGGAAAAGATGTTGATGGATTTCACCCAATGAATGTTGGAAATCTTTCATCAGGCTACGAAAGTTCAGTACCTTGTACTCCTTTAGGATGTTATTTGATGATTAAAAAAATTGAACCAAATTTAAGTGGAAAAAAAGCTGTTATGATTGGCAGATCAAATCTAAACGGTAAACCAATGGCACAATTACTTTTAAAAGAAAACTGTACGGTAACAATAACACACTCGAAAACTAAAGATTTAAAAGCAGAATGTTTAGAAGCAGATATTATTGTTGCAGCAGTTGGTATTCCAGAGCTTGTAAAAGCAGATTGGGTTAAAAAAGATGCAATTGTAATTGATGTAGGTATCAATAAAACAGACAAAGGCTTGGTAGGTGATGTTGCGTTTGAAGAAGTTTCAAAAGTAGCAAGAGCCATAACCCCTGTTCCAGGTGGTGTAGGACCAATGACTATTGCCTGCTTATTAAAAAACACCATTGACTGCTTTAAAAGATCTCAAAAATAAGTGTTAAAAAAATTATTAAGAAATCTTCATATACTTCATAGTATTTATATTAAACATAAATTTTTTATTAAAAAAAAATCTTATGCAATGGATGGTGAAGACACTGAAGTAATAAATTATTTTAAAAATAAAACAAAAGGCTTTTATGTAGACGTTGGTTGTTATCATCCAATTCATAGAAACAACACTTACTTACTATATAAAAAAAATTGGAATGGAATAAATATTGATACTAGCCAATTTTCTATTGATCTATTTGATTATATGAGACCCAATGATCTTAATTATAATTGTGCAATTTCTAATAAGAATGAAATTATAAAGTTGTTTTATCAAAAAGAGCTTAGTCAATTAAGTACGACCGAAAGTATTCAGGCGGAAATGGTTTTTCAAGGAAATATAAAAGAAAAAGTAATACAAGCATTCACTTTAGATGAAATATTAAACAAGAGTAAATATAAGAATAGTAAAATTGATTTTTTGGATATTGATGTTGAGGGGGCTGATTTAAAAGTTCTTGAGGGCCTGTCTTTTGAAAAATTTAAACCTGAATTAATATGTGTTGAAATTCATGCAAGGAAGATTATTGAAAGTGAGATCTATAAATTCCTAGTGGATAAAAAATATAAACTAATTTGGTCAGGAGTTTTTAGCCACATATTTATATCTAAATAAAAAATTAATTTACTATTTTAAAAAATATTTCTTCTAAATTTGAAACTATAAACTGATTTTCAAAAAGATTCTTCTTAGCCTGTTCTTTATAGTATTTTTTAAGATCATATAATTTTTGATCATTAGCAATCTCTATAGCTTTTCCTACATACTCATTAACATTATTAACTACCGGAGCATTTTCGATTTTCATTTGATTATATGCACCAAGAACCAACCGTGATTTTGTATATTTGGTTGGTTTAGTTACTGTGGGTGTACCATAAAACATAGATTCATAGAAACTATTGCCCGCACTAAAGTAAAAAGGATCCAATAAAACGGAGGCTTGACCACAATGATTAATATAATCTTCCCAAGAAAGACCACCTATAAACTTTATGCGATCAAGATCAATTTTTGTATTTTTCTTAAATCTATTTAATAGTTTTTTATAATAAACATTATCCGAGTCTTTAATAAAATATATTTTAGCTTTTTTATCTTCTTCTAAAATTTTCCCTAAAACTGAATCAAATTCTGGATGTATTTTAAAAAGTGTTTGAGGGCATGAATAAATATTCTTTTTAGAAAGAATGTCTGTGTCTAGCTCTTTTCTTACAACAGGAGTGTAATAATACATTGGTAAGAAATCAGCATACAAAAGTTTTTCTGAAAATTGTTTATTACTATTTTGAGATTCGATTAGTTTTGATGTTAAAAAATAATCCAAAGTATCAATACAGGTAGTTTCTGGGTGACCCCAAGAAGTAACTTGATAAGTAGCTAACCTAACAAAAGATAAATAATATAAATCTAAGGAAAGTCCAATTTCAGGATAAAAAAGAATATCTAAATTTTCATCAGCAATTATTTTTTGCTTATCCTCAAATTTAATAGGTAAATTAAAGTTATTTACTTGATTATTTCTTTCTGCATCAATAAAATCTTGATAAATTTTACCTTTTCTTGTTTTGGGAGTATGAAATATTTTTATATCAAATTTATTTTTATCTAAATTAAGTATTATACCTTTAAATAACTTTCCGATTGTATGATCTGTTAAGTAATCAGAAACAAATCCTATTCTTACTTTACTATTATGGGAAGTTTTTAGTTGATGAACTTTGTTCAATTGAGGATATATTTTTCTAAAAAAATTAACACAATTTTTATTTAGCTGTAAATTATCATATTGATTGTAGGATAAATTAAACTGAAGTGGCTTAATTAATTGAGAATCTATATCTAAAGTAATTTTTTTATTAGAGTCCAGCTCTGCTTGAATGTATTTTAATAAGCAATTTCTAGATTCATCAATTTGTTTTAAATCCTCAAAGATAGTAGGAAGCATCAGGTTTTTTTTAATTTCCCAGTGTTTGTCTAAAATATTTTCCTTTAGTCCAAAATCTATGTATTTTTTTGATTCATTTATTTTATCTTGCTTTTCTAAAGTGAGTATAAGCATTACAAGTGCTCTTGGTTCTTTTTTATTTATCATAATTATTTTTTTAAGTATCACTTCAGTATTTTCTAGACTTTGATCGTAATAGAAAGCTAAAGCTAAGTTTCTTAATACAGATAAATTTTTAGGGTAATTACTTAGAATTTCAGACCAAAGTTCCTGAGCTTTTTTATAGTTTTTATTCTCAAAGTTTTTTTGAGCTTGGTCAAATATTTTTTTAGCTTGTCTTTCTAACATAACCAACTAATAACATTTTTTATTATAATTTTCCGCTTTATAAATTATAATATTTCATTATTGCTATGGAAAAAAAACCCTATCATCATTTGCCAGATGGAACTTTTAGAAACCCAGAAGGATCACCAGTAAGAACTGGTAAATCTAAGTTTTCATACTCACAATTTTCTAAGGAAAAAAAGAAGATAGAGATGACTGTTCCAAAAGAACATGTTGTAGACAAAGAAAAAGTTTTATCTGATTTAGAAAAATATAAAAATGAAGATTATATTGCTTGGATTGGTCACGCTACCTACCTAATTAAACTTGGAGATACTACAATTATAACCGACCCTGTGTTTTCAAAAAATGCTGGACCCTTGATATTTGGTCCAGATAGATTTACTGAACCTGCTTTAAAATTAAATGAAATTCCAAAAACTGATTTATTTTTATTAACACACAATCACTATGACCATCAAGATATGGGAACTATTAGAAGATTTCCATTTAAAGATACAAAGGTCTTAGTGCCTTTAAATTTGGGAAAATATTTTACCTCTTATAAATTTAAAGATGTGAATGAAATGGACTGGTATGAGGAAATTAAAATTAATGAAGATTTAAAAGTAACTTTTCTACCGGCCGTTCATTGGTCAAAGAGAAGCTTAGTGGATACTAATAAAACACTCTGGGGAAATTTTTTAATTGAATACAAAGATAAAAAAATTTTATTTGCATGTGATACTGGTTATGGAAATATTTATAAAGAATTAGGCAAAAAATATGGCCCAATTGATTTAACAATGATTAATATTGGGGCTTACGATTTTAAACCTATGTTTGACAAGTCAATTTATCACACAACACCTGAAGAAGCTTTATGTGTAGCGCAAGACTTAAAAAGTAAAAAAGTCATAGGAATGCATTGGGGAACTTTTGTTTTATCTCTAGAACCTATTATGGAACCACCTATAAGATTTAAAGCTAGTGCTGAAAAATATGGCTTTAGTAAAGAGAATGCAATTATATTTAAAATTGGAGAAATAAACTCTTTAAAAAATATTTTATCAAAATAATTAATTTTTTTCCATTATCCACAAAGCATTTCTACTTAGAAAAAATATTTTACCATTAGAAGGGTGCACTTTAATACCTCTTATTCTTCCAATTTTATCTTTAAAAATAATATTTTCTCTAACATTAGACAGATCATCAAATATTAATTTTCTTAAAGATTTATCTTTTAAAGAAGTGACTAGTGCATGCCCATTCCATTCCTTAAACTCATCCCCTTTATAAATTGTAATAGCACTAGCAGCTATTGAAGGTACCCAATACTTAATTGCTTTAGTAAAACCTGGTTTCCATTTAGGACCTATCTTTGTTCCTGAATAATTTTTCCCACCCCAGCCTAAAATTTTCCATCCATAATTTTCTCCTTTTTTAGCTTCTCCAAACCAATCACCACCTCTAGCTCCGTGATTACTCAAATATATTTTTTCATCATAATCAGAGAGTGTTAAACCTTGTGGATTACGAACACCTATTTGATAGATTTCAGGTAACCAGTTTTTCTTACCTTCGAATTTTGGATTATCTTTTGGAATACTACCGTCAGTGTGAATTCTAATAATACTACCTGGATGTTTTGTAGGATCTTGAGCAATCATACCTTGGCCTCTTTCACCAGTTGATGCATAAAGATAATCGCCCTTAATCGCTAACCTTGAACCAAAATGATAACCAGAATCTATAGGAGGGTTTGCTTGAAAAATATTTTTAAAATTTAATTCTTGTTTATTTAATGATGCTTTTGCAATTGATGTACTTGTTTTTGAATCTCCTCTATTTTCTGAATAGGAAATCCACAGGGTATTATCTTGGTGAATAATATCTAATAATCCGCCCTGGCCGACTTCTAAAAAATTAAGATTATGTTTAATCTCTGAAACTTCTTTTGAAACAACATTAACAATTTTAATTTTTCCACTTTTTTCAGTAATAATAATTTCATTATTATTAATAAATGACGATCCCCAGGGTTCATCCAGTTCTATTATTTTAGTGAACTTATAATTATTGGAATAGCTTTTTGAGGCAAATAAAAGAAAAAAAATTATTAATAAAAAATATTTTTTCACTTTAAGAAAGTTTTGATCTACCACCATCAACAGCTATTATCTGTCCAGTAATCCAAGAACTTTCTTCAGTAATCAAAAATTTAGCAAGCGCTGCGGAATCTTTTCCTTCTCCCAATCTTTTAAGAGGATGCATTTTAGCAATACCTTCTGCAATAGTAGGATTTTTTAACATGGGTTCTGCAATTTTAGATTTTGATAAACTTGGTGCAATACAATTTACTCTAATATTTGGAGCAAACTCTGCAGCTAACGTTACAGTTAATCCTTCAACAGCAGCTTTTGCAGACGCAATAATTGTGTGATTAGTAAATCCTCTTTGAGCCGCAACAGTTGAAAATAAAACAACTGAACCCTTATTTTTTTTTAAACTTTCTTGATATCCTTTTATGGCTTCAATTGCTGAATAAAGGTTTAATTTCATACACTTATTCATGTCAGCTTCTGTAACCATTCTTAATGGTTTCAAATCAATTGAACCTACGCAGTAAGCAATACCTTTAATTTCATTAATATCTGTTTTTACTTTTTCTATAAATCCATCCTCTAAAACATCAGCAACTGTATAGGAGCAGCCGAATTTATCTGCAATCACTTTAACCTCATCTTCATTTCTAGCAACTAGATGAATATCATTACCTGAATCTTTTAATTGTTCGGCTAAGCTAGAACCAACAGAACCTGTCGCACCAAAAATAAGATATTTTTCTGACATATAATTTTTATTTAGTTATATTTAAATATGAATTTGTTTTTTATACTTGGGAACCAATTATTTCCATTAAAATATGTGAACCGCTTCAAAAAGGACCACCTATTTTATATGGCTGAAGACTACGAGTTATGCACTTATGAGAAGCATCATAAGCAAAAAATACTGCTATTTCTATCTTCTATGAGATCTTATAGTGATAAACTTAAGAGCAATAAATATAAAATAGAATACTCCAAAATTGAAGATAAGGATTTCAAAAAAACTTATTTTGAAAAACTAAAAAAAATTATAGTAAAAAACAAAATTACAAAAATTTCAAGTTTTGAAGTCGAAGATAAATTTTTTGAAAAAAAATTAAAAAGTTTTTTTATTAAATCTAAGATTAAATGGAATGTCATTCAAAGTCCGATGTTTTTAAATTCAAGAGATGAGTTTAAAAATTATTTAGGTAAATCTAAAAAGCCATTTATGGCTACATTTTATAAAGAAGTTAGAAGAAAATCTGGAATTTTAATGGGGGCAGATGGAACACCTATTGGTGGTAAATGGAGTTTTGATGATGAGAATAGAAATAAGTTGTCAAAAGATATTATTGCCCCAAAACTTCCAAAAATTTCCGAAAGTAAACATACTAAAACTCTTAAACCTATTATTGAAAAGATGTTTCCAAAACATCCTGGGAGCACAAATGATTTTTGGCTTGCAACCGAGATAGAAGATGTAACTAAACTTTTAAACTTTTTTATTAAAGAAAAATCTAATCTATTTGGTGATTACGAGGATGCCGTCGATCAAAAAGATAATATTTTATTTCATAGTGCATTAAGCCCTTATTTAAACTTAGGATTAATTACACCTGAAATTATTATTGAAAAAATTTTAGATTTTCACAAAAAAAATAATATTAAGCTTAACTCTTTAGAAGGCTACATCAGACAAGTTATAGGTTGGAGAGAGTTTATGAGGGGAATTTACCAAAATTATAGTGATCAAATGGAGACAAAAAATTTCTTTAAACAAAATAGAAAAATGAAGTCTTCTTGGTATGAGGGTAATACTGGCTTACCACCATTAGATTTTGCAATTAATAATGCGGTAAAACATGGTTGGTCACATCATATTGAAAGATTAATGATTTTATCAAATATAATGAATCTTTGTGAGGTGAAACCAGTTTATGTTTACAAATGGTTTATGGAAATGTTTGTAGATTCTTCTGATTGGGTAATGGTTCCAAACGTTTATGGAATGGGCTTGTTTAGTGATGGAGGAATATATGCAACTAAACCATATATTTGTGGATCAAGTTATATTTTGAAGATGATGGATTTTAAAAGAGGAGATTGGTGCAATACGATGGACGGACTGTATTGGAGGTTTATTGATCGAAACAGAGAATTTTTTATTAAAAACCCGAGACTTTCAATGATGGTATATGTTTTTGATAAGATGAAAGATGAGAGAAAACAATTAATTTTATCTGAAGCTGACAGCTTTATTAAGAGAAATACAAAATAAAATGTTAAGAAGTTTATTTATAATATTTTTTTATCAACTTTTGGGTGAGGCAATTCAAAAGATTTTTGAGATAAACATCCCAGGTCCTGTAATTGGTTTAATTCTATTGCTATTATCTTTCATATTTTTTTCTAAAAAATTAACTCAGTCGAAAAAAATAATTAAGGAAATTTCTGTAACTAGTAATCAGATTATAAATTATTTATCATTACTGTTCGTTCCAATAGGTGTTGGAGTTGTAATGCACATTAATTACCTTGGAGACAATTTATTTAAAATTTTTAGTATAATAATAATTGGCACACTAGCTACCTTGGTTTTTACAGCATTTGTCATGGAAAAAATAATTAATTTAGAAAAGAAAAATGGCAAAAGAAGATAAACTGTATAAAATTTGGGTCTATTTGCAGGCTGAACCACTCTTTTGGATTACCCTAACCTTAGGAGCATATTTAGTGGGAGATTATCTGTACAAAAAATCTAAGTTAAATCCACTAGTAAATCCCGTTGCAATAAGTATTTTAATAGTTTCATCGATTCTATTATTCCTAGATATTTCTTATGATAGATATTTTGATGGTGCAAAATTTATTCACTTTATGTTAGGACCAGCAACAGTTGCTCTGGCTATACCAATATATGAAAAAAGAAATTTAATTATAAAAGAAATAAAGCCAATCATTTTTTCAATTTTTATTGGAATACCATTTGCAATTTTAATTACTTTTTATTTAGGAAAATTTTTTGGATTAAGTGATGAAATAATTTTAACGATGATGCCAAGAAATGTTACAGCACCTATTGCAATGGGTATTTCAGAACTTATCGGAGGGATACCATCTTTAACAGCGATAATTACAATAATTACTGGCATAATTGGAGCCTCTCTAGGAACTTTTGTATTAAACATTTTCAAAATTAAAAGTATGAGCGCTAGAGGTTTTGCTTTTGGTTTAGCAAGTCATGGGATAGGTACAGCAAGAGCAATGAGTAAAAATAAAACAGCAGGAGTGTTTGCGGCTTTAGCTATGGGATTAAGTGGTATTGCAACTTCAGTTTTTGTTTTAATTATTATTAAATTTCTTTTTTAATTTATGAAAAAAGAAAACTTGCCTTCAAAAATTTGTATTACTTGTAAGAGACCTTTTGCGTGGCGAAAAAAATGGAAGCTAAATTGGGATAAAGTTAAATATTGTTCCAAAAAGTGCTCTGGATGACTTATTTATCTTTATTTTTGATATCCTTTTTAGCAGCAACTATCTTACCATTTTCATCTGAACTAACATTGGCTGGCTTAATGGTAACATCTAATTATGATAATTTATTTTTATTAATTGTTGCAAGTTTAGGAAATGTTTTGGGCTCAGTTGTTAATTGGATTTTAGGTTTTTATTCAAGAAATCTTTCAAAAAAAAGATGGTTTCCGTTTAAAGATAAACAAATAAAAAAATCTTCTAAGTGGTTTAATAAATTTGGTAAATGGTCATTATTATTTGTTTGGGTACCAATTATTGGTGACCCTTTAACTTTAGCAGCAGGATTGCTTAGAGTTAGATTTATAGAATTTTTTATTCTAGTAACAATGGGAAAAGTCAGTAGGTATTTAATTATTTTTTATTCGCTTAATTAATCTTACTGATTGTGTTAAGTACACAAATGCTTGAAATATTTATTCAAACTTTTTTCTTATATTTTATTGTTATTGATCCACTAGGAAATACACCATTATTCTTAGCTGTAACTCAAAACATGAGCAGCCAGCAAAAAGTTAAAACCGCATTGAACGCAACAATAATTGCATCAATTATTTTGTTATTCTTTGCGTTATTGGGAAGCACTTTATTGAGCTATTTAAATATATCTTTTCCAGCTTTTACAATTGGTGGAGGTATCATTTTATTAATAATCTCTATGGAAATGTTGTTTGATAAAAGGCAACAAAGAAAAGAAGATGACATTGATTTTAACTCTGAAAATGTGAGTGTATTTCCGTTAGCTACACCTATTATAGCAGGACCTGCAGCAATTACATCTGTCATTGTTTCTGTATCAGATATGGGTAGTAATTTTACAAATCAATCTGTTGGAATGATTGCATTGGTTTCGGTTTTATTCCTAACTTTTATGTTTTTTTTTACTGCTTCAAAATTTTCTCAGATGATAAATAAAAAAGTTATTAGTGTTATTTCAAGAGTAATAGCAATTATTTTGGTTGGATTAAGTGTTCAGTATATTTTAGATGGGATAAAAACTTTTTTAGCTTAATTATTGTTATAGGGCTTATTCTGAAATACTATTAGATCAGTAATGAATATAATCGTCTTACAGCACATCAAGATTGAAGACCCTGGCTATATCAAAGATTTAATGTTGGCTGATAATGTTAACTTGACTACTATAGAACTAGATGAAGGTGAGAAAATACCAAGTGATTTATCAAAGTTTGATGGAATGTTTTGTATGGGTGGTCCTATGGATACTTATATGGAAAAAGAATATCCCTGGTTAATTGATGAAAAAAAAATAATCAAAAAATTTGTTATTGGTCTAAAAAAACCTTATTTAGGATTTTGTCTAGGTTGTCAGTTGTTAGGTGAAGTTGTCGGTGGCAAGGTTGTTCAATCCAAAACCCCAGAAATTGGAATAATGGATATAAACTTTTCTAAAGAAAAAAAGAATGATATTTTGTTTTCTGCTTTCCCAGAAAAAATTAAAAGCCTACAATGGCATTCTTATGAGGTTGATGGTCTTGATAGCAACAAAGATGTAACAATTTTAGCCTCATCTCCAGTTACTAAATATCAAATTTTTAAATATCAAAATCATGCTTATGGAATTCAATTTCATATAGAAATTAAAGATACAACAGTTAATGAATGGGGCTGTGTTCCTGAATATAAGCAGGCTCTTGAAGATCAATTAGGTGAGGGTGCTTTAGATAAATTTGATCAAGCTGCAAAAGATAATATGCAAACTATGAACGACTACTCTAGAATTTTATACTCAAATTTTAGAGATAAAATTATTTCTAAATAATATTTATTTTTTTCTTCTTTTAAGACCAAGTTTGTCGCTGTGTCTTAGTCTTAGAATAACTATAGCAGATGCTATTAAGACGATTGCAATTGCCTCATAAACTAATGCAGAAGGGTCCATTTCTTTTCCTTGTAATATAATAAATCTAGCTAATGCTGTTATAGCAATCAAAAGAGGTAGAGTTATACTTATTGATTGTTGATCCCAAAAAACTCTAACCATTGCTAATACTTCTAAGTATAGAAACATCAATAGAAGGTCTGCTAA
>Ga0209711_10001838_pt1 | contig 20030 bp, 20 predicted proteins | sample ArcticOcean_MG_C_7_FD_187441 | JGI IMG/M metagenome (GOLD analysis project Ga0209711, IMG submission 187441) | Marine microbial communities from western Arctic Ocean - ArcticOcean_MG_CB11_88 (SPAdes) (version 2) | ecosystem: Environmental > Aquatic > Marine > Oceanic | place: Arctic Ocean...
CATCCCCAAGCGCTCCCAGCGCGATTTGAACGCGCGACTTTTCGGTTAACAGCCGAACACTCTGACCAACTGAGTTATGGGAGCTTGGTGTGGTTTCCCACAAGATACTATATAATTATTTTTGCGATTCTAAACGCAATATATAATAACTAGTTAAAGTAATTAAATTATATAATATAAACTAAAATGATTTATATAGGAATTGCATGTTGTTGTCTGTATATTTATGTAAATAGTATAAAAATTAAAACATACAAAAAAGTTTCTAATATGAAGTACTAATGTAAATGTAAATCTGTAAAATCCATTGACATTTCTAATCTATTTTTATTAACTTTAAATTTTATCCACATTTCTTCTATAATTTCTATTGCTTTCATTATATCTTTACGCTTTTGTTTGATATACTTATTTTTACTCACTGTATAACCTTTTTTATATACTTTTTCAATAAATTTGAATAATATATTTAAAACTTTTTTATTATGTTTAATATTCATATTCTTAACAATATCAACAACAATTATATCTGTTATTGCAAATTTTGTTGTTTTCATATATTCCGGACCATTATGAGTGCACATTACAGCTTGTAATGTATCTGCTAAATATACATCGTAATTAACTTCTTTAATAAACCAAAAATATTTTTCCATTTTATTGTTTCTTAATAATTTAATGGTTTGTATCTTTATTATCTTATACTTTGCATTCCAAATAATACACGTTTTTGATTTAACAATAAATAAACTCGCTCATTTAAAATATTATGTACAGTATGTTTAGCAAGTACGTTGAAATTTTAATCATTTGTAATTACAACTGTAAATTTAGTAGCAAAGTGTCGCTATAAATTTTGAGAGCGTATATGATATAAAATAATCACTATTGTATTCTTTATGTGAATAAATACTTGAGGGTATGAAGTTTAGCACACAGTATTGTGTTCAGAGAATTCAGTTGCATCGTGAACGGTAAAGAAGAAAGTTATAGTTGAACTGAAAATTTAGATTTTATTAATTTGAATAACAATTACCATTAATCCAAAAATTTGTTATTCTAGTTGGAGCCGGCCTGGCCGTGTTACTAGATGAACTTAAAAAAACTTTGAATTTTGAAAATATTTTGTCAGAAGAAAATGTTTTACCAATTTTTCGTTCTTCATCTGGGTCATAATGTGTATTTATATAAGAAAGAAATTCCCAGATATCACTATCTAATTGTTGTCCCCATAAAAATGAGTAATTAGGAGACAAATCTTCTTGATATGGGAATTCAGTGACATTTTCATAATAGAATCCATTAGGTTTGATTCCGTTAATATTTGTATCATCTTTTATAGAAAGTATAAATCCCCATCCATAATTTAATATATCTTGAAATTCCAAAATATCCGAACCATCCTGATATACTGGATTGTTAATATGATAAGCATCAGTTACATCATACTCAATATTTGGGTAGTCAACTCCATTTGAAGTTTGCGATTTATTTATATATGATGATTCCGTTTGAACTAAACCTGACTTATTATAAATTGTTTGGTATGATAATTTAATTAAATTATCATTATTGAAAAATGAATTAAAAATTTGTACATTCGTAATGTTACCATCAAGATCTTCTAAATATCCGTTTTTAATTGCTACATCTTTATATACAATTTTTTGTAAATTTGTCATTATTCCCATAGGCATATAAAACATGTTTGTCTTACAAATTAAATAAATTTCATAAACATCAATGAGGTATTCTAAACATCGTCGTGCGGAATTAATTAACGCAATCCGGAAAAAGCAATAATTTACTTTTTTTCCTTATGATACCATATGTTTGGAGGTATACATTGCATATATAAACTAGTTTAACATTATATGATCCCCATCATGCCAAATATTTTTCGTTTTTGATTTTCAGTATTCAAATTAATATTATTGAAATTATGATTTCCACAATTTACCATGTACTCTCCTTGTTCTAATATTACGCGCAATATATCTGTGTAATCAATTTTTCCATTTTTTGAATTCTTATTTTGAAGTTTTGCTTGCACTCTTGTAAATAAGTCGGGTAATTTTCCTAAGAAATATTCTCTTGAATTTGATTTTTCTTCAGACTCTTTACACCATTTTTTTATATAATACAAACATGCATCGCCAATAATTCTATCTTTTGGCATACCTGAATTATAGTTGAACTTTATTCCTGCTTTCTTTTCTTCTACAAATTCTCTAATAAAATTACATTTTGCTTCAATACAAACTGGTAGTGATTCTCCTAATTCTGTTAATAATTCAACTTGATCAGCTTTATTCTTTTGTTCTTGTATCAAATCATACAACATCATTACAGATAAACCACAATTCCCTCTTCTTTCTAAAATATTTCGTGTAGTTTTTACATGCATTACAACTTTGTATTTATTCAAAATTGTATGTACTTCTGATAACATTTGTTCAATTACTGTTAAAATATTATTATTGTGTATTTTTTGTAATTCTCGTATTTTCAATAGACCTTGTATATCCGGATATGAACTTTCTAAAACAGTTGGATGTAATGTTTTTATATTTTCTGGTCTTAATTGCCTCCATTTATGACTAGGACAATATCCTTTTTTATTCATATGTGCAATTAAAGTTGTTTTATTATAAAAGTATTGTATTTTATCATTATATAATTCAGTATCAATATATACTAATTTATCTAATGTTAATTTGTCTCTTGTATTGATTGCACATCTTAAAAAAGTCGTATTTCGGGAGATTTGAATATCTAATTGACTTTTACCAACAGACGGTTTCCATATTTTTGGAACTTTTACAGTTTGAATAACATTATTCGAATGATCCTTGTAATTTTGATACATAAATGAATATTTCATAAACGTTATCGGCATTTTTTTTTGATAATTTGAAGCGAGTTCTAATCTTAAATTATTTTGTTTAGAACGATTTATATCACCAAACTGTAATAAAACAGCATATTTTAAAATTGGATTTATATATTTATCAAATAATGGGTTTTTTTGACGATTTGTTAGTTGGGTACGAATATCTTTGTAAATAATAGATCTATTTTTAAAATATTTATTTAAATTTTTCTTAATAACTGTTCTTTGTTGTGTTTTTAATTTCTTTATAACTGTTTGTTCCTTGATACACGACTTAATATATTTTTTGAATACTTTTGGACTCTTTCTTACATTAAGTAAAGGACTTCGATTTGCTAATAATTTATTTCTATTTTTTCCTTTTTTCACACGACTTGGTCCTGCTACGGCATTTTTATTTTGTTGTCCTGCATTTCTATTTGGTTGTCCTGCATTTCTATTTGGTTGTCCTGCATTTCTATTTGGTTGTCCTGCATTTCTGTATTTTGCTTTTAATTTATCACACAAAGCACCTTTTCCAAGTTTCATATTTTCTGATGTAAATCCAGCGGCTTTTGCAAATTTCTTAACATCTTTTATATCATAATGTTCAGGTTTAGATTTACGATTGACGCATAATTCTGGTTTAAACGTATTCATCTTTATATACTAATAATTAAAAAATTACAAAGGACTATTCTTATAGAAGTACTTGGAAACATAATTTTTCTAGAGCTCGCAATCTAGCGCATCGTTGTTGTTGTGATGTTTATTTTATGACTTTTTCAAGAAATTCATTCATTCTATTTCAAGTTTATTAACTTATATTCTTTTCGTAAAGTTCCTTTAGTTGTGAAGTATTTTCTGATTGTATTAACATTTCTATTAATATTAGTTATTCTGAGCACTTTTAATATTTCCTTTGCAATTTTAGGTGAATAACCCATGTTAACTATTTTTTGTACATCTTCTTTAATGTTGTTCCTTTTTTGTAAATTACGTTTAAGTTTTGACACATTCATATTTCTATTACCAGCATTCATTAATAGAGCGTTGAATTGTTTTCTTAAAATTTTCAATTCTTTACAACAATCGATATTGTATTCAGGAATAGGTGATAACATTTACTAGTATACACAAAAAAAGGTAAATAAATAATAATAATATTCACATAAAGGAATTGATATTAATAAAATAATAAAGTTAAAAATGAATTCAATAACTGATGATAATTTTATCAATATTGTAAATGATTCATTTTATTTAAAAGAAATTGCAACAAAATGTAATATAAGTAACACTATGAGTGTTAAAAAACGTATTCAATCGTTAAATTTAAATATATCACATTTTAAATTTAATCATCCAAAATCAAATTTATTTAATTTACAATCTTTTAGTCAAAAAAGAAAAAGAATAATTAACGAAAAGTTGATACCATATATATGTAATAAATGTAAAATTTCTAAATGGAATGAAAAAGATATTGCTTTACAACTTGATCATATTGATGGTAATCGGGAAAATAATTGTTTTGAAAATTATCGTTTTCTTTGTCCAAATTGTCATAGTCAAACTGAAACTCATTCACGAAATAAAAAATACTACAAATATGCAATTGTGCATGTTAATACAAAAGATCAAATACAATTTGAAACATTTAAAGATATATGTGAATATTTATCAACATCGGAAACAAAAATAAGACGTTGGTTTAAACGGAAAGATATATATAAAGATTATACTATTAGTTTAATTTAGTAAAACATTAGTGTGTACTCATATAGTTGTCAATATCTACATCGAGCATAAATAGTTTTATAGTATCAGGTGTATTTAGCCATTCTATACTTAAGTTACTTTCTTCATAGAAATCAACCATGTAATTAGGAATATATTTATCACTTGTACTTTCATCAGGTAAAGCTGAATCAATTAAATCGTTATAAAGATCGGTGTTACGAATTATTTGTCGTTCTTCACGCCAATATTCACACATTGTTTATATGTTATAACATATTTTTATCTTTATACTGAATTATCACTATCAATTTCTTGAAGTTTTTTCTTTAAATGCAACACATAATATGTATATTTCATACATAATAAAATAACTGCATTTAAAGTAATAAAAGCAGTCGCGTAAGCAAAATATTCTTCATTCGCTTTAGAATATAAATAGTATGCCCATAACAATGATGCAAATATCAACATTACCAACGATAATGTTGATACATCAGTTAATTTTTTTGTTGAATAACCGACATATATTTGCGGAACTAAATAACATGTTCCTAATACAATAGGAAAATATTCAAAACCATCTTTATCAAGCATTTTTTGTTATTATATGAAATAATTTAATTTGGAAGATGTACTGTTGAATTTTGGAAATGTTCTTTTATACCACCAATGCTGTTTAATATAAATGAATTAATATAATTTTCGTATAAGAAGCTATAAATTGTTAAACTTACAAATAATCCAAAACATTTGAATAAAATCCATACTTTGATACTCATTATTATTTAAATTAAAGTTATTTAAAGAAAAAAACTACTAATAAAATAAGAAATGGTGGCACTTGGTATTGATCTCGGAACAACTTATTCAGCTGTTGGCGTATGGCAAAATGATCGTTGTGAAATCATCGCAAATGACCAAGGAAATCGCACTACTCCATCCTATGTATCGTTTACGGATTCTGAAAGCTTTGTTGGTGATCCAGCAAAAAACCAAGCCTCAATGAACCCAAAAAATACGGTTTATGACGCCAAACGTCTTATTGGTCGTAATTTCAATGACCCTCATACACAAGAAGATATTCGTAATTTTACATATGATGTGATTGATAAAGCAGGTAAACCTATTATTAAAGTGCAAGATCATGGAGAAACAAAAGAATATGCACCTGAGCAAATTAGTTCAATGATACTTATGAAGATGAAATCAACTGCTGAAACATATCTTGGAAAAGAAGTAAAAGATGCAGTTATTACAGTCCCTGCATATTTTAATGATTCTCAACGCCAATCAACAAAGGATGCTGGTGTTATTGCCGGATTGAATGTGCTCCGTATTATTAATGAACCTACTGCGGCAGCAATTGCATATGGTCTTGATAAAAAAGGTACAGAAGGAGAAAAACATATATTAATTTTTGATTGCGGAGGCGGGACACATGATGTGTCCTTGCTATCAATCGAAGATGGAGTATTTGAAGTAAAAGCAACCGCTGGTGACACTCACTTGGGTGGAGAAGATTTTGATGACCGTATGGTTAAACATTTTATTTCAGAATTTAAACGAAAGCATAAACATGATATTAGCGGAAATATGAAAGCTGTGCGTCGTCTTCGTACTGCATGCGAACGTGCCAAGCGTACTCTGAGTAGTACAGCTCAAACATCACTTGAAATTGATAGCCTTCATGAAGGTATTGATTTTTATACATCAATTACTCGTGCTCGATTTGAGGAACTTTGTATGGATCAATTTCGTAAAGCAATGGTTCCAGTTGAAAAAGTTATGAAAGATTCAAAAATGGATAAATCAATGGTAGATGAAGTGGTTCTTGTTGGTGGTTCAACTCGTATTCCAAAGATTCAATCACTTTTGAGTGATTTTTTTAATGGAAAAGAACTTAATAAGAGCATTAACCCAGATGAATGTGTAGCTTACGGAGCAGCCGTTCAAGCGGCTATTCTGTCAGGTGATACATCCGAAAAAATTAATGATCTTCTTCTACTTGATGTTACACCTCTCAGTATGGGTCTTGAAACAGCTGGTGGAGTAATGACAAAATTAGTAGAACGTAATACAACAATTCCAACAAAGAAAACACAAACATTCTCTACGTATTCTGATAATCAACCAGCAGTTACTATTCAAGTGTTTGAAGGAGAGAGAGCTATGACTAAAGATAATAATAAATTGGGTGAATTTGTATTAGACGGTATTCCACCTGCTCCTCGTGGAGTTCCTCAAATTGAAGTGGCATTTGATTTAGACGCTAATGGAATTCTAAATGTTAGTGCGTTGGAAAAAGGAACAGGAAAGGAAAGTAAAATAACCATTACAAATGACTCAAAGCATCTAAGTAAAGATGATATTGAAAGAATGGTTCAAGAAGCTGAACAATTCAAACAAGAAGATGAAGCACTTCGTGAACGTATTGAAGCTCGTAATGGACTTGAAGGTTTTGTAAGTCATACCAAACAGGAACTGTTAGAAAAACTTAGCGACAACCAAAAGAAACAACTTGAAGATGAATCAACAAATGTTATGAATTGGATTCAGGATAATGAATCCGCTTCTAAAGAAGAAATTGAAGAAAAGAAAGAAGAATTCACACAATTTATTAGTCAATTTCAATCAGCCGAACAACAGGAAACTGAATCTGTAAATAATGAGCCAAAAATTGAAGAAGTAGATTAATTTCACCTAAAGAAATAAGTATATATATAATATATAAACAACAACAATGTTTCAAACTAAATACAAAACCGGTGTTTGGTTGGAACCGGAAGAACATGCCGCGCGAAAGAAAGAACAAAAAGAATTACAGAGAATTAGAAAAAATGAAATAGATACAAAAAAAATAGTTAATGAATTAGTAAATAGTATAATAGAAAAAATTATAAAAACAAAAAAAGAAGAAATCGATTATAAAATACGTAATACAATGTATATCAGACCAAAACTGCGTTTTATAAATAGAAAACGAATTTGTTAATGACTTAAAGAATTATATTTATATAATAAGTATATATTACAATGCCTGGTTATATTCCACCAGCTTTGCGTAATAAGCCTGAATATACCCCAAAAAAATTATCATTAAAACAAAAACCAATTGATTGGACACAGATAAAATCAAAGGAAGAAATAATGAAAGAATATCAAAAACAAAATGAAGGAAAAGCCGATGCTGCTTGGGATAATTAGTGGAAAAAAAAATTCATAGTAGATAATATATATATAATGATACGTATTAAATATATAAATATAGAAGGTGTTTTAAATACGCATACACAAGAAGTTATGTTTTATCAGTTTAAATACTCAAATATTTTAGAAGCAATTTCAAGATTAGAACAGGATATCAAATCAAGCGAAAAAGAAATTGAAATTTTTGATAATTTATTAAAAAATTTATTTGTTATTTCAGATTAGTTAGAATTTCAAGAGCTTTATTAAATCTAGTTAGTGAAAGTTCAGTTTCTTCTCGCCTCTCTGTTATATGCTCATCATCAACTAAATACTTTGACATTTTTTCGAAATCAACAAACTCATGTAAATGTTTATATACATCTGTTACAAAAAACAAATGACACTGCATTGGTATATAATCACAAAATCTAGATACACTTACTGTTGAATAACTTTTTAAGCTTGTTTGGAGGAATTTAACCGCATCAGGTTCATTCATTTCTTTAATTTTATCTGCATATTCAGTATTCTGTGTGAATATAAATGATTCTGAATCAACTATTGTATAAATATTTTGCAGAACTTTTTCTTTTTGTAAAGATATATATTCAACTACAACATCTTCTATTGCTACATTCAGCTGTGCATAACGGTTATCTATTTTATTTTTAACAATTGTTATTAATACTTTTTTAATATAATCATATGTACTATCAACTAAATTTTCAGCTACTTGACGATACATTTTCTTATGCGATTCTATAAATAGTTGATTGAATGCTATATGTGACATAAAATTAAATAACATAATACATCTAGATTCGTTAATAGCCAATTGTATTTTATCTTTATACTCTTCTGTTTCAAAATTAGGCGATTTTTCCGAAAGTTCTTTTGAAAAAGCTGCATATAATTCAAATGTTCGTGGCGATATATGTAAAATACCATCTTCATCGCAATCATCATAACTTTTTGCCAATGCTTTAAATTCAGATACAACAGATACAACAATTCGAACGAGATGTTGCATTTTTTGTACATCATTGTTAAATTCTGGAGCTAAATGATCATGTGTTACTCTTAGAACCCCTATTTTTTCTTTTAACATATTAATCATTTTAGGAATAAATTCATCAATACTTGCCATTTGAAGCTCGCTAATTTTATCAATTAAAGTATCCATACCCCAGTATTTTTTTGGAATACCATAGAAATGAGTGCTTGTATTAAAGAAATTTTGTTCATTTGCACGTAGTTTTGCTACACTTATTCCCTTACGAACTTCTTCCGGTGTTCTATTTCTTACAGCAATAAATCCTAAAGATAAATGAACATTATTATCTTCGCCTCTCAGTTTATCTTCTATTTTTGTATCTGATTTACATAAATCTACTTTTGTTATAACACCTAATGTTCTTTTTCCTTCTGGATCTACTTCCTTTGCTAGTTTAATTGCTTCAGAATTTGCAAAGTCATCTAATGCTGGACATACACATAAAATAATCATTTGTTCATTTTTTATATATTTTTTAACTAAATTAACAGTTGCTTCATGAATATCTTCTTGAACATTTTGTCTACTCATATGCGTTATACCAGGTAAATCTATCAATGTCATTGTAGGTCCATCTGGACTCACAACTTTCATATGAATTGGTTTATCTTCAACACACCCGCTATCACCTGCTAATTTAGCTGTATATTCCATAATTTTTTTCGGTACTTTTGATAGATCAGATATCTTTTCGCTAGAACCCGGAAGAAGATCTGCAGATTCTCCAATAATTGCATGTCTTATACAATCTTTTTGTCTTTCAAGTCTAAGTATAAGCGGAACACGTGTAGTTATATTTTCACCACTTGGTAATGTTATATCAGACAGTGATTCCAAAAGGCTACTTTTTCCACTACTTTGAGCACCCGCTACAACAATACCAGGAACTTCTATATTTTCAGCATTTAAATCACCTCTAATCTGCTCAATTGCATCTAATTTAGGCTGTACTTGCGTTAATAGAAATTTTGTTTTCGATTTCTTTTTAGGAAAAACTACTTTTGGACAATTTTCCTCTAATTTTCGTTGCATGATAGAAAATCTCATACGAATACTTTTATCCATTATTATATTATTATATTTAAAAAATGTAAAAAACATAGTTAAATTTTATTATATCATTGTAATGTTTACAATCCCTTTGGGTATGATAAAGAATTCAATTATTATACCCGTAATACTAACATTAACAATCACAGGTGATCAATCTCAAACATATACTGGATCGGACTTGTTAAGAACAATAACTCCAAGCGTGAACGGTGTTTCTAATAACAGCATTCAGTATAATTACAGTACCGATTCTACATTTCAAACAAATAATAATGTTCATACAGGTGAACATTATGTTTCACTAAAAAATGTTGGAACAACAACTATATATTTACAAGCTGTTGATACAACATCGTATACTACACATATAGTATACAGTGGATCAACAATATCTAATGTACCAATAACAGTTACCCCTGCAATACTAACATTAACAATCACAGGTGATCAATCTCAAACATATACTGGAGCTCTTATGTTAAGAACAATAACTCCAAGTATATCAACAAATGATACTTTAGCTGATATTAAATATATCTTAACAGATGTTGGTAGTACACAAATTAGAAATGGTACATCAACATTTCATAAATTAAATACAGGAACAAGAACTATAATTTTATCTTCTGCAAATTCAAATTATGATACAAATATTTTAAGCACATCAATTACTATAACATCACCCTCACCAATCACAGGTTATAGAAGTACTACTACAACTGGAATTAATACCAGTTTTGCAGTAGCAAATGGATACAAAGCAACATTTAGTACAGATAGTATATCAAGAGGTGGTGGTTTAAATAATAGATTGACAAATATTACAAATGAACAGATATTAAAGACTGTATCGTCATCTGATCTGAAAATAGCTAACGGTGATAATGTTAATAATATTGAAGATATTATTTCTTCACATGTTAATAATAATGATTACACAACTGCTTCTCTAAATAGTCTTTCAAATAATGGAACTGATGATGATGATTTATTTTTTAATACATGGACGTATGGATGGGGTTTTGAAACACAGATTGATAATAACAATATAACTAATATGACAGTATCTAAGTTCCATTTTAGAAATGGTGCAAATCATAATTATATTCCAGACGAAATTATACTATGGGGTAAAGAACATGATGTAGATACATGGATCAAAATAGCTACAATTAATCCTAATGTTGACACTACTAACAATAAAAGAGGTGCTCATAGTGAAGATTCTAATAATACAACAACATACTTCAAATATTTTCAGGTATTTTTTGCAGCTTCTGTCAATAGTACTAAACCAACACAGATGTCTGATTTTTGGATAGAAGGAGAAGGTTATAAATTAAATTATTAAATACATACACCTTATTCATATTTCACATTCAACAGTTTGCGAAAATATCAGGATATTGATACAACAAAATTTTACTTCAGATAAATATTATGTACATGAAAATGATTGGGTATTAACTAAATGTAAATTATTTACGCCTTCTTAATAATTCTTATTTTATATAAATTATCATCTTTATAAGTTACGAGAAAAGTTTTAAAATTATCTGATGTTTGTAAATGAGTAATAGTAAAAGTGGTATCATATACACTATTTAAAATATATTCATATTGGTCTGCAACGCCTGTAGAAGATTTTTTATAATAACCTATTTTTGTTTGATCATATCTTACCATTAATGTGTTACTATCTTGTGACAACTGTACAAAAGAACCTAATTTACTTCCTGAAACTTCAGTATTAATTGTCTGAACTACGTCTGAAACGGTGTTATTATTATGGTTATACGTATATATATATAGTCGTCCCTTTTCGGTATCGTTTTCTTGGCTGCTTATAGGAAATTGTTCATATCCATAATTTGGTGCACTAATAACAATTGTGGTTTTATTGTTCTCTTTGTTACTCATTGATAATCCTTGATTTGATCCAATACCTCCGCCGGAAGTCTGCGTTATGCTATTATTTTGTTCTCCGGTTATTGTTTCTTTTAATAACCATTCATTATTGTCTTTGATAAATATATAAACTCTACCTCTTCCAAAATTAGTACCCATATAGTTTGTTCCGGCTAGTTTTTCTGTGTTGTTTGTGTCGGAATTACTAAATGTTTTGTTAGTCCATTCGTCTGGATTTCTGCCACGCAATTCACCATCTTCATCAAATCTAGAATGGATTAGACATATATCTCCATCTCTATTTAAAAGAATTTTTATACCAAATCTTTCTTGTACTTTAGGATCGTCCGATAACAATATTTTTTGTATTGCGTAATCAACGTAATCATCTGTAGTATATATAAATACACGTCCTTTATTCGACATACCATCATCATATCCAAACTGAGAAACTCCTAAACATGAACCATTAAAACTTAATGAAACACATAAACCATATTGATCATTATTATTCGAGCTACCAGTTGGTGTTAGTTGTATTACATGATTCCATTGAAGACTGTCTATGTCCCATTTGTATATATCAACTAAACCTATAATACCGGCCGTTGTACCGTTGTTGTATTTTGCAGCTCCAATTGCAACATGATTTCCATCTCCTGACATAGCTACGGATCTACCAAAAAAATCTATATCATTATATTCTGTTGCAACATACTCTGATGTTGTGTATACTATCTCGTTTACTGTATAGCCCGGTGTTTCTCCGAATATGAAATCTCTATTTTTCATTATTTTCATTGCAGTCCAGTTATTATTTGAATACTCTAAAATTTGTATTTTACTTACGGTTGTATCTAAATTGTCTGCATCTTCTCTTTCTTGTATAATAAGTCTTTTTCCATCATCTGACATCCCTTGATTTGAATTACTTGTTAAATAATTATAATCTGTGCCTAATATTGTATGTTTTTTTATATTGTTAGTTTGTGTTCCACATGAAAGAGAAAACATATATATATATATTAAAAAACAAATTTGTATTGGAAAAGAATCGAGTGGATGTTTATTGTAATGAAATGTAGATTGCTATATGATAAGATTTAATTAAAAACAAATATTTTTATATTAATTGTAATTGTTCTATTTGATATCGCAAGTTGTTATAAAGCTCTATTAATTCAGACATTTCCCTCTCATGTTCAGCACGGTCATCAAGAAATTCTAATATAACTTTATTTGCAGTAGTTATGTCCAATATAGTTCCTTCTGTATTTGTACTTGAATCAATCATATTTCCGTTACAAGTATTTGTTTCAATACTTTTTACTTCTACCTTTGGTGTATGCCGTTTACAAAACAAACTGTCTTTTATACAACTAAATGAACATTGATCTCCATTTGGTTTCTTTCCTTTACATAAAGAATCAAACGGTATTTCTTTCCTTTGACGCTTTGCCTTTGGCAAACTAACTGATGCAGATTCAAAACTTAAAGAATGTTCTGCCATTTTTAAACTTTTGAACTTTTGAACTTTTGAACTTTTGAACTTTTGAATTTTTTAAAATTAGTTTCTTAAGGTGAATTCAATTAAAAAATACTTTTATTTGTAAGTATTCACAAATAATAGTCATTATTTAGTACCATCCTCCTCCCTTGTGCCTCACAAAATATGATGATTTGCGAAAGGTGTAACACAGACCGCTTTTTATTGGATGATTACTCAAATGGATACAGCGTATGTACTGGGTGCGGTTTAGTTGCAAGTGAATATTTATATTCAGAAGAAGCTTTTTTTGATAAATCTATAGAACGAATGTCGCATTCTATGACAAATGAACTGGAATCACAATTTCAACTTTCTACTTCAAAGATGAAAAATCAAAGCAACATTTCATTCTTTTCAACTCAAGATCCGCATACTTTAAAGCTGATGAATTTCAACAAAAAATTTAAACATATTTTTGAAGCTTGTCAATTACACGAGTCCATAGCAGTTGAATCAAAACATATGTATTTGGATTTTGAGAAAAATCATTCATTGAAAGGTCGTAATATGGAGCTTATGATATGTGCTTTTATATTTATGGTTTGTCAAAAAAATAATTATGCAATGAATATTAAATTATTTGGAGAAGAATATATCACCGATATTATGAAATGTGTTAAGTTTATTGAAGAAAGTAATAACATTGTTCAAGTTATTGAAGAACCTACTGAAGTATTTCATGACAATCAGATTGAATCTTTCATTCGTAAATATAGTAAAATTGTTGATATTAATCGCAAAATGACGCAAGATATAATCAAGTTGATTCCAAAAGCTGAATTTATTATGAGAAAAAAAGAGATTATTGCTATTGCTTTGATTGTTTTTTACAAAAACAACAAGTCAATTATAAAAATTCTTTCAAAAGAATGTTGTGTATCAGAGTTAGCTATAAAATCCGCTCTTCGTGAAATAGTCACTTAAACAATTTTGGTTTTGGTGAAATCTTAGGAGCTTGCAATATATGTAATCATTTAACAAATTATAAAAAATAATAATATAAATGATTAAGTTTTTGTATAATCGATATAGTTGACATGTATTGTAGATATGAATTTTTGTTCTTTGTGTTTTAATCATTAATATTAGTTTTGATACAGACTATAGTTTGTTTACGTAGAATTAATATATATGTTATATTACAGATGTCAACTTCAGGAACTCTTAAATCTAAGAAACTTAGCCTCCAAAACAATGCTGCCGGTGTCGATTACTCTATGAGTGTATCAAATGCTGACGAATTTGAGCTGAAACGCGGACAAGACGTATTACTTTCTGTAGCTCCTGATCTCGAACAAGTTCTTGGTGGAGTTTCAGAAGAAGTTACAAAATTAAAAATTGTAAAAGATTCTATATTTGAACAGAATGTTGAAATTAAAGGAAATTTAAATGTTCAAAATATTATAAAAACTAAACTTCCTACAGCTCCATATAGAATTACATCATCTGGATGTAATTTTGGAATTCCTAATGATTATAATTTTGCAGATGATGCAGATTTTCCAGGTGTTGAGAGTGTATCATTTATGGCTCAAAAAGAACTATTTACTCTTCGTACAGGTGCAAAAATCCCAATGTCTAGTCTTTTTCCAGTTTTCCTTAACTGGGCAACAACTGTTAAAAATCATAATTATATGTGGAATTCATATAATATTTTAGAACCTGATTTTCATATTGGGGCAGGTGATAATTCATATAATGAACTTACGTTTGATAGAAATATTGGTGATTTTATTGCTAATCAGTTCAATGTAGGTAGAAAAAATGTATATGATGAAGCAGGTGAACTAGTTGAACAGGTTGATTTAACTGAAGAAGAAGTAGTTGATACAATGAAAATTATTTACTCAAAGAATGAAGAATTTATGTCATTTATAAATAATGTTGGAAAAGATAATATGATGATAAATTTTGATGATCATGATTATGGATGGAATAATGGATATGGTGATTATAAATATAGCGATTTCTACGGAAATGCAGTTAAGACATTTTGGACAAATGAAGTAGGTTTAACTACAATGCCACCTAAAAACCAAGGTGGATACAGTTCTCAAATGAGAGATGCCGGTGATCACAAAGTCCAAATTATTAGTTTAGATCCACATTATTATGCGAATGTTGAAGATGACGGAGTTGGTGTAAGTGACTCTGGAGCATATACTATAGTAAATGCATTCAATAGAAACGTATATGTACAGAGCAATGATTCCAGTATATTAGGTGAGGTTCAATGGGCGTGGTTAGAAACCGAGTTATTGAAAGAAGCTGATTTAAGAGTAATTACAATGGGCCCTAAGGTATTTTTTACTACCTCAACACAAAGTAATACTAATAGTTTTCAAAATTATCCATTTGAGCTTCAACGCTTATCTAATCTTATAAGAAAATGTAAAGCAAACGGAATCGTATTTGTGACATGTGATAGTCATCAAGGATCCATATCTAAGGCTGGGGATGATTTCCCGTACCCGATTCATAATATACATACCTGTTCTATTGATCATAATGAAGCAACAAGCGCAACAAACACAGGACTCGTTGGCGACAGACTTGCTGTCCCAAATTATCCTACATGCGAGTCATCAAAACAAAATCAAACTGGTATAATGTGTATTGATTTTCATCATGATGCAGTAGAACCATATATTGAAATAGGTCATAAAAGAATATATGGAGTTGGAGTAGACCGCAAGACAGCAAAAGATTCATCTTTATGGCATAGAGAACTAGTAGACAATCACACAGTATGTGTACCTTTGTCAAGTCTAGTTGTCAAAGAAGATGTTCCTTCTGATTTTAATTGGAGAACAGATATGACTTCGTATCCTTTAGAGCATAGTACAACAGTTCAGACAAAAAACTGGGTCGCGGAACAACTGTTGAATCAAGTACAATCTCCACTGGATGGAACTCGCGATCCTATTCATCTTTAGAAATTATAATCACATAAAGAGCATGATTCCTATAAGTATACCTAAGGGCAAAAATTAAAGGGTCTGAAATCAAAAATGAATATTGAAATTATAAATAATAATAAAGGTATATCTAAATTAAAGAGTATTTAAGTGTGTATATATACTTTTTTTATTACCATTTATTTTAAGTTCCTTTATTCCGTTTACACTTGCTATACAATTATTTTCTCTATTAAAATATTCATAGTTACTCGCTTTTTTTGAATATCCGAAATCTATAATTCTAAATTGCACATTACCTGATTTGTTTATTTTATATAAAATGTTTTGTGCATGCAAATCGCCGTGATATATATTTAGTGCATATAGTTTATCAAACAATTTAGTTATACTTTTACCAATATTTTGCAATACTGTATTATTTTTATAACGGTTAAAGTTCATTTCGTTGAACGCTGAAAACATATCTTCCAATGTTCCATCTCCATACTTCTCCATAACAATGAACGCATAATTTTTACCGTTAAACTTACAAAATTTAGCATTGTATATTTTTGGGCTTATTGACAGAGCAGAAGTTTTTGTCATAAAACCAATCTCGCGGAGGGCTTGTTCTCTATTATTACTTCTATTTATTGGTATAATTTTTACTAAAAGCTTTTTATTATTCTTTATATTGTAAATAGTGCCTGCGGTTCCTTTGCTAAATTGTGAATCTATTACATATTTCGTATTGCAAATCGTTGTTCCAACAAAACTCATTAATAATAAAAATAATAAAAATTGAAAAAAATAATAACAATAACAAGAGTTTCTTTAAGCTGACTTAAAATCAAAGGTATAATACATAAATGAGAGAATACGACCGAGAAACATATATAGGTAAAACAGCGTACAGTTACAGAAACTTCAGTCATACAGAGTTGTTAATGACTGGTATTGTAGTACTAATAATATATTTAAGAATAAAATGATTTGATATAATACAAATGGTCAATAATAGCAATACAATAGTGTTTTACACTGGTATTGGAGCAAAGAGAAATGGATATTATACACCAACTGAATTCAAAAAAGTAATGAAGAAATATTCAAAGGGAATGATGGATGCAAAAAAAAGAAACACAATGACAACAAAGCAATGGGCAAAGTGGTCAGGTGCGGAGCTTTACAGAAGATTCTTATAGAGGCAAATAGGTATAGAACGAAGTATGAGAGGTCTAAAATTATTATAGTGATACTTTTGCATACTTCAAACTCATAAATATTATTATTACACATTTTTACTACAATGGATAATAATAATAAATATAAACATAATGGACAACAAAACTTCGGGCAGAATTTAATCATCTTGAGAGCATCTGCGACATATTTGTAAATATTGCAACAATCTTAACAAAAACTCGATTGTTTGGTGGCTTTTTTATTCATCTTTCATTTTTAACCACATTTCAATGAAAACTAATCGACAAAAAATGAATCCAAATGAATCAAAAATTACCTCAATGAGGGTATAAAGAATCTTTGAAAGATAAATTTGCGACAAAGTAGTGATTATTTCTTCAATAAACGATTAAAAATCGACAAAAAATACAATATATATAAAAACGACAAAATGTAGGACACTTTTTTCATGACAATTTGATATATATTTATGATATATTGGAACAAAAGCTACAAAAATGAGTAATGAACTTTTTGGCGAAAACATTTTCAAATAAAATAATTTTTTTTGATATAAAACATTTTCATTGAGCCTCAAAAATCTATTTTTCTCTGAGTTTTTTAATTCCTCAGAAAAGAATATTTCTCAGAAATTATTTCTATTGCCCTCACTCTTCTTTTTTTTTGTGTTTTTATTTCTATTTTTATAATTGTACTTTCTAGTTGCTGTTCTTATTACCGAGTCTTATATACTAGTACCTAGTATATATATATATATTCTTATTTTTTTCTTTTAAATCAAGTCATAAAAAGAGTATAATATATAGTAAATAGAAGGGAAAAAGGGAATCGACAAAAAACACCTGCGAATATAACCCACCAACCTGCGAATATAACCCGCCAACCTGCGAATATAACCCGCCTAAAATTGTCGATTTTCAGAATCGACAAAAAATTACTGCGAATATAACCCCGTCAAAAATTATTCGACAAAAAATTACTGCGAATATAACCCGTCAAAAATTATTCGACAAAAAAATACTGCGATTATAACCCAATCTGTTATTCGACAAAAAAATACTGCGATTATAACCCAAACTATTATTTGACTCACATTTTTATAACACCAACATTTGCAACATTTATTATCCAACATTATCAATTATGGATATTAATATAACATTATTATTGATTTTTTCAGATTAATTTGATTAATTCGCGAAATAAATAAAAAATATAGAATATATAGGATGACACATTCATGTTTAAAATGTAAAAAAACATTTCAATATAAATATTTGCTCGAAAATCATTTTAATAGGAAAATAAAATGTAAAGAGCCATCAATGAGTCAGCATTCAAGTAACGAAATATTGTATAAAAAAATAAATTGTTTAGAAGATAAATTACAAGAAATGAGTAGTGAGTTAATTGAAACACAAAATAATTTACATACCACTAAAGAAAGGATTGATGAAATAAGCAAGAAAATCAATATTAATACTGATTCTTGTATTCAATGTTTGCTTTGCAATAAAAAATTCAACAGTCCAAAAAACTTAAGGCAGCATATAAAAGTATGCAAAAATCAGAATGACAATATTGCTACATATGAAAGAGAACTTGGAATGAAACCACAAGAAACTGATAAATTCCAGTGTAGGTTCTGTTTTACAACATACAAAAAACAACCAAGCTACTCAAGACATATGAATGCTAGATGTAAAGAAAGATACAAATATGAATTAGAACTTCAAGAAAAAATACTAGTACGAAGAAATGAACAATCAGCTAAAGTCATAAATAATGGAGATTATGCAACAAATATAATAATAAACATGCAAAACACAGAGATGAATCCATTTGATCAAGCGAGCATTGATAATACTATTAAGCTACTAATTAAAAAACTAGAGAGCTGCAAAGTTATTCAACAAACAAACATCAACAGCATAGTAGATAGCTTTAAAATGCAAATCCATGAAATTTAAAAACTAACAAAATTTAACATAACTGTCGAATCACTGTATTTATATATTTTCTTATTGCATTTTGTTGATTTTTCTACAAAAATAATATATTTGTAGAATATATAGGATGGTTCATCAATGCCAAAGATGCCTTAAAACCTTTAAATACAGTTATTTGCTGCAAAGGCACGAAAGTAAAAAGAAACTATGTTCAAAATATATTGTAGATAAGGTGAATTTATTTGAAGAATCAATTGATAATCAAACTCATGAAAATGAAGCTATAAATGAAAATATAAATTATATTAAGAATAATTTAAATGAGTTGAAAAATACTTGCAGTAAAATTGAAGAAGAACAAAAAAATTTGTATTCAATATTTGAAAATAAAACAAATATAAATGGAAAATTAAGTTGTAAATATTGTAATTTAACATTCACGCGGCGTGATAATTTGAATAAACATATTAAAAATAGTTGCAAAGTAAGAATTGATAACATTTCAATATATGAAAATGAGATAGGATATACGCATAAAGAAACCAAACATTTAACATGTAGATTTTGTAATATAAAATTTACAAAACAACCTGCTTTTTCAAGACAT
>Ga0209711_10001842_pt1 | contig 19994 bp, 17 predicted proteins | sample ArcticOcean_MG_C_7_FD_187441 | JGI IMG/M metagenome (GOLD analysis project Ga0209711, IMG submission 187441) | Marine microbial communities from western Arctic Ocean - ArcticOcean_MG_CB11_88 (SPAdes) (version 2) | ecosystem: Environmental > Aquatic > Marine > Oceanic | place: Arctic Ocean...
AAGCCAAATTCTCTAACGAGCAAATGTCGCAAGAATCCACGTGCACTCTGTAGTACAAGTCCGGTGGCCATTAGTGATAATCCTAGTACTCCAATCCAAATGGCGGAAAGTCCAGGCCCGATAATGCTGTCAAATTGAGTAGAAAACCCTCTAGCAGTGTTTAGTCCCATTGCTGCACCAGTTGCAAGTAATCCCATTCCAGGTATTCCAAGAACGAGCAGTGGTTTCTTTTGTGAAAGAGATAACATTGCCCAAGTTAGTACAGTGAATCCATGTGATACAGCTGTGAAGTGACTTCCTTTCGGCACATCATATCTGATGACAGTTGGAATTTCCTTGATCAGTAAATTCTTATCATGAGCATCCTCCAGCATTTCAAGTGATAATTCCATTCCCTCTGAATCAAACCTCAAACGGTCTAGGGCTGTTTTTGAGAATGCTCTAAATCCGGATTGAGTATCTTTGATTCCCAAATCACTGGACAGATTAGAAGCGGCAGTAATCACTTTAATTCCCAATCGACGATATGCGGGCATATCTGTTCCGCCGCCGCCATTAATGAATCTAGAACCAATTGTAAAGTCGACTTCTCCATCAATTATTGGCTTCAATAAGTGGGGGATATCAGAAGTTTCATGTTGACCATCCGAATCTAGGACTACTAAAGCGTCAGCATTCATTGCTCTTGCTTTTTGAAATAGACTCTGTAATGCACCGCCATATCCGCGATTAACTCTGTGGCGGTGTACAATTGCTCCACATGTTTCAGCGATTTTTGCACTGGAATCCGAGGACCCATCATCGATGCAAATAACAGCATCAACATATCGCAGTGCCATAGTAACAACAGTTCCAATGGTCTCTTCTTCATTGTACATTGGCATGCCTGCGATAATGAATGGTTTAGTCTCTGCAGTAGCCGAAGACATAGTATTCACTAATTGTACCTAATTTTCGCCCATATTTAGCACTATTTGATAAATTTGTGGTTATTATCACATTATAACTGGATGCGTAGTAGGGCAATTATCATTTTTTATTTATTGTAATTGATAGTGGGCTCAACAAAATTCCTCAGAAAATTGATGAGCAGAACCTTGCTATTGGCAAGGTGGTTTCAACGCATTGAAACTTATCTCGATATTTGATAATGGGATCTTAATCCGACTATTAGTCCTGCAGTTGAGATACAGTGGTAACAGCTCTTTCACCATTCAATACTTTGTTTAAAGCACTCAATGAAATGATCAGTGGCACATAGGCCTGGCCATCACTTGTCACATAGGTTGAGCAATCTGCAAAAGCACTCGTATTGATGCTCAATTTTAAAGCACCACCCGCATTACTTCGCCTAACATATCCTATCAGCGCACTGTTGCCAGTGTATTCTTCGTTCTCAGTTTCAGTCTTCTTTGTTTCAGTTTTTTTTACCATGTTTACACATCATCCATGCACATTTCTGTTGCACGGTAACTTCAACGAATCACCTCAAACTTCATAATTGTCACTAATTATTGAAAGTGTGTGTAGACAGGTCATCATTTGAAAACACTCATACATAGGGGGGAGCGAGGAATGACCATGCGAGCGTTAGTTACCGGTGGGGCAGGATTCATCGGCTCTCACTTAATTGACAGATTAGTTTCCAGAGGTGACACAGTGGTAGTCCTCGATAACTTGTCGAGTGGCAATCTTGGTTTCATCCAAAACCATCTCGATTCAGGCAAGGTCTCATTGGTTAAAGGAGACGTCACAAATTATCAGGATGTTCTTTCTGCAATGGAGGAGATAGAATGCGTATTCCACTTAGCAGCAAATCCAGATATTAGATTAGGAACAAAAATCACTGATACTGATTTGAAGCAAGGAACTATTGCTACTTACAACATTGTTGAGGCCATGCGCATTAACGGAGTAAAGAAGATTGCTTTTGCTTCCTCTTCAGTAGTATATGGAGAAGATGCCCCAATGCCAACTCCCGAAAACCACGGTCCGTGTTTGCCAATTTCACTATATGGTGCAAGTAAACAAGCGGGTGAAGGATTAATTTCAAGCTGGGTTGGAACGTTCGGTTTACAGGCTTGGATTTTCCGCTTTGCTAACATCATTGGAACTAGAGGTACTCATGGTGTAATCTTTGATTTCATTCATAAACTAAAGGCAGACCCTTCCCGATTAGAAGTACTTGGTAATGGATTACAAGAAAAATCCTACATGGAAGTTGGCGATTGTGTCGATGGGATATTACATGTGATGAATAATACCGACCAGCAATTAAATCTGTTCAATCTTGGTAGCCATGATACTGCATCTGTAAAAAGAATTGCAGAAATAGTGGTCGAAGAGACTGGTTGTGAAGGCGCTTCAATAGAATATACAGGTGGAGACCGAGGCTGGGCCGGAGATGTTCCTAGAGCAATGTTGGCTATCGACAAAATGTTGCAAATCGGCTTTGATGTAAATTATAATTCCGAAGATGCGATAAGGCATACAGCACGTGCGCTGATTGAAGAAATTGGTTTGTAAGTGCAAAACTAAGAGAAGGTGGATAAAATGAAAATAAAATATGATGATAATGGCGATGCAAGAATTGATACAGCATTAACTGCAATTGCGATATTCATAGCCGCAATTATGGTAATTAGTTTGACCACAAGCCCTATTCTAACTGGCACAAAAGAGGGAGACAGGGCACCTAATGTCACTGGAAAAGCATACAATGGAAGTGGATGGGAAGATTTTGACTTGCAGACATATTATGACTACGATTGGAGTTTAGAAAATAACAATACTACTGGAAGTCAGTGGGTAATGATTGAATTTTTGGATACTGATTGTCCTTATTGTTTCAATACGATAAGGGAATATCAAGAAGGATCACAATACTTTACACCTGAGAATCCGAACTGGGACGGACCGCATATCAACTTCATTGCCAGTGCAGCGGAACTTACTGGACTGGATGGTCATGAATCATCTCGGGAAGAAATAATGGCGTTTAGGGACATGACTACGGGAGAAATGTGCAATTCTGGTAACGACGATTGTTCAACAAGAGAAGGAGCAGCATTTGCAATTCCATTTGTCGACGATTTGGATAAATCTAACATGAACAAATGGGATATCGGCGGTACACCTACATATTTCTTGATACAACCTGATGGAATAGTTGCTTGGGCAAGTCATGAATCAGATGAAACATTTCCTCAGGCCATATATAGAATCGTTTACGATGAATACATCGTAGCACTTCATCCTCAAATCAACTCTCAAGGAGGCGAGTGAATGGAACTATTTGATTCAAATACAATATTGGCCGTAATGGTAATTCCAATGGCATTAGGATTTCTTCTAATCTCGCCTATGGGTGAATCGTTGTCGGCTTCAATGACTGACAAGTTTCCATCTTTGAAAACATTGAGAGGAAGACTTCTAATGGGCTCTCTTCTAATTGCATCATCTGGATTCATAGTTGCTTCAATGACGCTTTGGATATCCAATACAATCTCAGAAGGAGCAGGTTTCTGCGCCGTAAACAGCCTATTTTCCTGCGATGATGTCATCGGTAATGAGGACTATAACAAAGTGCCAATGATTGGCATCAGCTGGGCTTGGCTAGGGATTATTGTCTACACCTTTTTCTTATGGATCTTGATGAGCATCAACAAAGAACCTAATGCAGAATGGGTCGGTTCAAACATCAAGTTAGGATTTATGGCTTCAGTGATAGGTATCGCAGCAATTGTTTGGCTTATGTATGCTGAATACCAAATGGGCAAGATCTGCCCCTATTGTACTGCTGCGCACATGGGAAATATTCTTTTGATTTACGGCTTCTGGCAAATGGGTAAACTCTATGATTCTGGCGAATGGCACAAACAGTGAATCAAGGGATACAATCTCCGTCAAAGTGTAAAGCATCAGTTTCGAGAACTGTTTCTTCCATACGAAGGACAGTAACATCAATTCGGTCACTGTCAGGGTATGCTATTCTTAGTTCATTGAGAAGGTTTCTTTGAACATCTTGGTGGTCCTCTCCATACAATATAGAGAGGTGATAGATTTTTTCTCCACCTACTAAAGCGATGTATTCGACTACCCATTCCTTTGGAGGAGTCAACCCCTCCCATGCTATATCTTCCCATGTTTCTTCCATGTATTATAATCAGCAACCACACTTATCAACAATGCGGTGATTTGCATCACTAATCGCCTTTATCAGGCACTCATTACTGTGATGTGGTAGGAATTGTGTAACTTCGAGTCACTTTTTCTTTCTAACATTGAATATCAATATGCAACCAATGAATACAAAAGCAAAAATCAATAGCGAAATATCAACGTTACTTTGAGCAACTGGGGCGGCTTTGCTCTTAAATTCAACAATACCAAAAGTTCCTAATGAACCATTTTCAAGTTGTGAATTGGTCGGTTCATGAATTAGCAATACACTGAATACTTCGTTCTCAGGTGAAAAGGTTACAGAAAAATCATCAACACAAGAAGTCGTTTCTGCAGATAAAAGATTGATTTCAGAAGTAATTGTTGAACTATTTATGTCACATTCAGAAATTGCAGTAAGAACTCTATCTCTTGTATCTCCACCAGGGTTGTCAAACCCTTCAGGGACTATCTTTTCATGCTGAACTATCATAATTGTCAGTTGACCACTATTTACAGAATAATTGTCCACAACCTTTGCAGTTGCAGTCCAAGTATCATTATCCTGTCTTAGATCAAGTCTCAGTTTTGTATAAGTTTGACGCTTTACCTCTTCATTGAAAATATCAGAATTAACATCTGGCCAAGAATCAGGTCCAATCCTAAGATTTCCAGACTCTACGATAAATGTTGGAGTTGAGCCAATTTCTGGATGGGTAATCAATAGTCTGTCTATTCTATTTTGAGCCGCAAGTGGTTGGAATGCATCCACATCATCACTTGGGTGATATGCGACCATCGCAATTCTAGAACCATGAGCGTATGCAAATTCCATCAAATATGGGTCGATTTCGGCACAACTTGGACACCAAGTTGCCGTATACTCCTCAATTAGAATACTACGGCCACCTTTGGCGCTGTATGTTTGAACTTGGTTGTCAGCAGTACCACTTGCAACAATCGGTATTTGAACAGCGACTAACATGATAGAAATAATCGTAAATGCGCTTAAGCGAGCATAATCGATTACCATCAAGCACCGCCACAAAGCCAAACCCCTTCATCTCTTTGTTTGGCGATGACTACGAGAGGAGAGTTCATCAAAGAGGGGTGGACGAGCATAACTTGAGCAGGAGGGGTTGTTATGGCTGACCATTGGATTGAGAATCACAAACGTGACCCTTGGAGGCGTCAAGCTAAGGCCAGTGGATATAGGGCTCGCTCGGCCTTTAAACTCAAACAAATCCAAGAAAGATTCAAGCTGATTGACAAAGGTGATGTGATTCTTGATGTCGGATGTTTTCCTGGCGGCTGGACGCAAGTTGCATTAGAACTTGTAGGAGAGGAAGGCGATGTAGTAGGTGTTGACCTTGACCCCTGCCAACCGATTGAAGGTGCAGTTCTTCTAGTGGGCGATATCACCGATCCGCATACACAAGATAGAGTTCTTGCATATCTAAATGGACGGCAACTTAACAGCATCATTTCGGATATTTCACCAAATATTACCGGCAAATGGGATATGGACCAAGCAATTGCCATGACTTTAGTTACAGAAGTATTTGATTTCGCTTTACCATTTTTGTGTAAAGGTGGACATTTCGTAACAAAATTATTCCAGGGAGTTGGTGTTGAAGAATTGATAAATGCGGTTAGACCGCATTTCGAGGATGTCAGGCGACATTCACCTCACGCAAGTAGAAACTCCTCATCCGAAGTGTATTTGATTTGCCGAAGGTACCAACCTTGGGCAGTCCCTGATGTAAATATTAGTGATACATATGAATTAGAATTGAATAAAAAACTCAGCGGAGAAGATATCGCAGATGGACCAGACATCATACAATCATCATTCTCAGTCCGTAAAAAGAAAACCGACTAAACACTTTTACAGTTCTTGATTTTGCTTAATGCTATCATTACTGTTCTAATTATCTGCATAAAACATGCATTTGATTAATAACCATTGAATATATCTCATTATTTTTATGGCTGAGATCAATCGGATACATCCAAATGAGAAAATGCGCCAAATGTCAGCAAGACAAATGGTCGCAGATTTAAGAGCGAATAGAGCAGTTGGAAGAATAGAATTGGTAGTTCTTAGAGTCTATCCACGAAGGATGGTTTCAACTTCTCGTTACACAGGTCCAGTTGCTGCCGCCTGTGGTAGGGATGAAAGTGGCTTAGTGGGTATTGTTCTATGGGATGAGCAAGTAAAAAATGTGCAAATCGGAGACATCATTCGCATAGAATCTGGCTGGTGTCGGGAAAGAGAGGGCGAACTTGTGGTTAGTTCGGGCAAAAATGGTAGGCTAACAGTCATCGACCGCTAGGATAAAAATCATTTTTGGTGGATAGTTTTAGCCTTTTTGTCACGCAACCATAAAGAAGGGGAGGGCGTGGGCGACTTTGTTCCTGAGGAGTAATTATGACTGAGAGAGCTAAGAACTGTACAGCGTCCGGTGTGCCATTGGCAGAACCCGGTTCAACTTCATTCCCTTGCCCAGGTTGTATCGTACAATCTGAGAATGGGGAAAATAATCCAAATCCTACTATTATTGGCCGCAGCCCAAGATGTCGAAATCAAGGCGTTCTATACAACTGCCCGACATGTGGACATCAAGGTCCTTGAGGTGATTTGAATGGGTATGGTAGTAATGACCTATAAGGTCAATCCTGATTCCGAAGTAGAGCAAGTTGATGCCGATGGTATTGCAGCACAAATCACTAAGATGGCTACTGAAATCTACGATGTTCAAAAAGTAGAGGTAAAACCTCTTGCTTTCGGTCTAAAGTTCGTTCAAGTTCATGTTACAATGAACGACGGTGAAGGACTTGCAGATGCCTTTGAAGGACAAATGTCCGAAATTCATGGTGTTGGAGAAATTGAAGTCCTATCAATGGGACTAATTTGAGTAAATCCTTCTCAAATCGATTTACATCAATTAGATCAGTACTGTTTTTATTAACAGTATTTACTTTGGATAATTATTCCATTACTTACTCAAATTTGAGAAAGTGGGCATTGCATGAATTCTCTTAGCAAAGTTGTAGCATAACTTCCAGATGAAAGTGTGAAACGGAATCGAATACAAGCACCTTCGGGATGCCAGCGACTATTTTCTCCTGGACCGGCCTTCCACTTCTCACCCATTGTGTCATCAGATCCTATAGGGACTGTATCAATACTAAATTCACTATAGCCTGTTACTAAGGCTCGGCGAGTTCCCTTTGATGAAAGTCTTGAAACCGCTTCAACATTCCAAGAGATATCTTGTAAATTCATTTCTTCTATTGCAGCCATTTCAATTTTACCAGCTTCACCTTGACAAGTTTTGACAATACTACCTGGCAATGGTCCAGTAGGAGTCAATCTTCCCAATTGGCAATTTCTTGTGATACGAGGCAAGGTTCTCTGTTCTATTATTACGCAACTTTTTGCATTAAGTTGCCCCTTTTCATCAATTCTTCCAACCAAGTCTCCAGCGATGGGTACGGATATTGGCAAACCAGCCGTTATTCTTCCATTTAGGGATTTGTTGAAAATTACTGATTGAATTGCATGGACGGTCATCAATTGTAAATTAGTTGGAAGTTTCTTGAAAGACCCGACCCAATCTTCAGGATACTTTACAATATGTTCTAGCATATTTCTCTCAAAACCTAGCCATCTTGGCATATCTATCAACGCTTCTGCATTAGGACCATTAGTTCTGATATTTTCTCTAAAGGCAGCAACGTCAGGACTTTCATTGAACCCTGGCATCGAAAGGTAAGCCATAACAGCCTCTTTCCACTGTTCATTGACAACATATTTTCCAACTTCAGCAGTTACTGGACGGCCAGAACCAAATCGCTGAGGTCCGATCCAATTTGGGAATAAATCAGGTCCAATATTTTGAGCCATTTCATTTTTGATAATCTCAATTTCACTTAGTGCATCTTTTTCACTCATTGGGCTTCCATCTGGATTAGAGCAACCTCTGACCACTATGGTGAAACGATTTCCTTTGTGATTACCCAAGCCTATTTTTTGATGAGTTCTACCTAATACCTGAATTAATACATCTGGAATTACTAAGTCCGTTACCTTCTTTTCAGGAGCATCAATAACAAATAGTTGGCTGGTAACAGCCCTTTTGTCTTTAGTTCCAGCGAAAAAGATTCTATTGCGGGGAATTTTTAGTTCTCTAGCAAGATTGGTACAGAAGCGATTAGTCTCCCAGTTTGTCAAAGTGACTTTCGCAACTGTAAATCTGCCCTTGTTGTCTAATTTAATGCTAGTCGATATCTCGTCAACTCTAAAATCGCTGACTCTCGCTTTAAGAACGCCACCAATTCCAGAGGTTTTTGTTGCAAACCCTTCGAGTCCAATGGCTTGGGCCAATGGATCTTTATCGCTCAAAAAATCACCTCATTTAGAGGATTAAGGACTCATATTCACTAGATAGAGATTTAACAATATCCTTGAGGATCTTCTCTGCATTATTCTTTCCAATTGTTCGGATGTAGAATTCTGGGTCATCCAATTGCGGGTGACCTGGGAAGTAGTTTGCATATTCGACTTTGTCGTGACTGTTAATTCGTTCACGTAGCATCTGTAGAGCAGTATGGCTCTCTCCAATGATACGAAGTCGCAGTTCATTTTTTTCGCGGAGTAGTAACTTAACTGGCATGATAACCAATCCGGCCTACGAGGCTTCTCCTTTGAACCTTGTGGATTGAATGATGCTCAAGCAATCCCGATTACAACCATCAATTTTTAATATTGAATCAGTTAGAAACAGTCAAAAACAATTGTTTCAATAATCTTGTCACCATCTCTCTTTTGAACCCTCATGCTTTGGACGATTCAATGGATACCGATGAGATGGAGGCAAAAGTGGCGAGCGTGTCACATTATTTCCGTCGCAGTGCGATTCCATTTTTGCTCGTAGCAGGTCTACTTACAATTGCATTAGCATCTAACCTGGTTCTTTCTCCTCCTACATTTAAAACCGATTTATCTGAGTTCGCACCTGATTCTGAAGGCCAAGATGCCCATAATAGAATCCATGCTTTTTTCCCCAATGAAACCAGACCATTATTTGTCCATGTGACAGTTGATAATGGAGGTAATATCCTCGCTATTGAGAATCTTCAATTAATGGCTCAGCATTTAGACCAATTACAAAATAATAACTCACTCGTTGACAATAACATTCCAGTGTGGACTACTGCTCCTAGTATTGTTCAAATAAGCCTAAATGAAGAAGCAAATGGAACTAAGTTAGCAGATATTGAAAGCTGGAATCAGATGGTTGACCTAATTTTGGAAGATGATGTGGAATGTCGCCTTACTTCAGATGACCAATTGTTAAGTGCTGCAACCTATGCATCTTCGGCATTATTACATCAGGATTTAGATATTTCACCCACCTGTTCATATCTCGATGATGGTAGCGGAGACGCAACACCAACGGCCTCATCCACATTATGGGTGCTGGAAATTGATCCTGATATGCCAACTCAAGATAGGAAATTGTTTCAATACAAACTGAGAAATGAGTTTGCTGTATTAAGCGAACAATCAGAATTAACATATAGCGTAGTTAGTCTTGATTTGATTTCTCATGATATCGACAAAGGAACATTTGATAATTTAGCAACCTTGATTATTTTAGCATTATTGGTTGTAATAATACTATTGTCATTAGCGTTTAGGTCTATTAGAGGGGTCATATTTCCACTTATTGGATTATCTTCGGCATTGATCTGGACATACGGTATACTCAATTTTGTGGGAGCGCAATTCAGCGCACTCGAAGTTGCAGTAGCACCTCTAGTGTTGGGGTTGGGTATAGATTATGCAATACATTTGCAAAGAGCATATGTAGCGATCCGTGAGGATTATCCCGATCCAGCAGAAGCATGGGCTCGTGCTTGTACTAGGCTAAGTGTGCCGTTATCATTGGCAGTAATTACTACCGTAGCTGCATTCCTAGCAAATATGATTTCTCCTTTACCACCTTTGGCAACATTTGGCCTAGCATTGGCAATAGGAGTGGTATGTGCATTCTTATCCGCCACTCTAATAGTCGGTTCTTTGCACATTATTTTTGATGCACCTTTGAGGAACGCATCCAAGCATTCTATTCGGTTGCCGCGTGCCACAAATTTCTTGGTGAGAATTCATCAGAAAAACCAAGTTCCTGTAATTTTAGTTGCAATTATAATTTCAGGTTTATCTATAGCGGGTGCATCCACCTTAGAAACAGATTTTGACCTAGCCGATTTCATTGATTCAGATATGCCTATAATGTCTGTTAGAGATGAATTATCGACATCATATGATAGCGCTGGATGGAAGATGGTTTACATCTTAATGGAGCCATTGGAAGGGGAGAATGTAATACCCGATGATGAGATTCTATTGAATCAAATGCGAGGTTTACACGCAGATTTAGAATCCAACCATGACGTAGTGGGCACAGATGGAACAACATCTTCTCCTTCTTATGATGGGCCATATGTGGTACTAAGAGATGCTATTTTGAGAGATTCAAACTTTGGCGAAGCCTACAACATGGAAGTCTTTGGAGGCGATGTATACATGAAAGATCACAATGGTGAACTTGATTTGGGGGCGGCATTTTCAAATCTTTCAGTCAACCAATCCATTGCAGATGCTTTGAGTGGTGAAACTTGGTTAGAGCGAGTACAGAATACCGTTAATCTTCAAGGCGACGATATCATCCATCTGAGGAATGAAGTTCGCGTAGAAGCAGCCACATCCTCACAGTCAAAGAGAGTAGTAGATAATTTTGAGAGTATGCTCGGTTCAGAGGACGAAAGTGGGACGCTTCGTTCTAGTCTTAGCGGACATGGTCAAATCTACATCACAGGAGATTTGGTAATTTTACAGACAGTATTGGAAGGTCTAAGTGAAAGTCAACTAGAATCAACCGTGATATCTTTGATAGTTTCATGTGCCGTATTATTGATACTGACTAGAAGAATACTACCAGCGATAATCGTTCTATTCCCAGTTGGGTTGTCATCATTGTGGGTAGTAGGTTCAATGGCCGCTCTTGGCTTGAAATGGAATGTGTTAACAGTAATGGTTACCGCTTTAACATTGGGTATTGGAATCGACTATTCAATACACATGTGGCGTCGTATTGAAGTTGAATTAAAACGCCAAGAGAATCACTGGGAAGCTTTGCGCGCAGCATTATCAACAACAGGAGTTGCATTGATTCTGAGTGCATTGACAACTGCCTTTGGTTTCTTAGTGCTATTGTTTTCACCAATGCCGGTGATAAAGGATTTCGGATTGATTACAGCCGTAACTGTTTTCTTTTCTCTTATTCTTGCTCTGATTCTATTACCAGTTCTTGTTGAACTGGTTGAACGTAGTAAAGAAATTGAAAGGATATCTTAAGCATTTATCTGATAGCCAGAGCATCTACTATCTCTTGCATTTGGATACCTTGTTCTCTAGCTACAAGGGCTAGGCACATCCAGTTGGTAGCAACTGCTAGGGCCTTATGTTTCCTATTGGCTCTACGTTCAACTTCTTCAACTTCAATTTTAGAAGCGTTTGCAATAAATTTAGTCAAGCGTTTGGTTAATTTAACCCTCGGATCGGAATGATTTTCTTCTTGAGTAGTAATTTCTATTTTCTTAGTGGGGACGACCTTAATTGGAATTGCTTCATCAACAGATTCAGAAACTATCGTTTCATTTGTTTCTTCATTCAATTTTACTGAAACCGGGTTTGTCAAACGGCTAGGGCGGGGAAACCATCCCAATGGAGCGGTGACTCCGGAAATGTTGATGCTCGGGGTAAGGGCATTTTCTTCCCCGCATAACCAGCCAGCAGAGATTAAAGATTGAACTGCAATCTCAGCATCATCAGGTGACAGCCATTCCATGTCAAATGATAACATCCGTTCAACATCTATGGCATCTAGTGGTTTTCCATCACGAAAGCAAATAGCAAGAACTGTACGGATATCCACAACATCCTCGTCCCCCATAAGAACTACATGGAAAGCCGGCATTCAAAAAGTTGAGGGATGGAAATTCAATCATTCAATCCGAGTGAAAGATTTATCCTCATTCAATAACCATTTACCACACTCTTCTCCAGTGTAATAAGTTGCGTCAGAAGTATACTCATAATCACCACCGCCTGGTAATTCGTTCCAATCAACAACAACTGTTGAAATCGGCTGCAATATCTCTTCAGAACTTGTTTCAGAAGTTTCCGCTGTTTGCGGGATAGGTGAATCCAAAGCACCGAAGTGTGCAGCAGCAGTAGCTTGTAAATCAACTTCAGGCTGAGCAGGTTGTATGTTTTGGTCTTGGCTAGGGTCTGCAACTGTCGGGCCACTTGCCGCTGAATTAGAGACGCCTGGAGGGCCATTCATCGGCTTTGGTTTACCAGAGAGACCATTATTTGGCTTTGCCTTTCCTGGGGGGCCGCCAGATGGCTTAGCATTGTTGTCGATTGATGGGGGCTCGCCCTTTGAGTTCTCATTTACAGATTGATGATCCTCATCTAGAACTGAACTTCTCTTCTTGAGGTACAATAAAGCCCCAATTAGTGCAATGATTCCGCCACTTGAAAGTGCTATTACTGTGGTTGAAAAGCCTTGACTTGCACCATCATAATCATTAGTCCAGATATTATTTTCTTCATCCAATTCCCAAATCAATTGTTCATCATCAACTGAAATAAGCAATGTCCATTCCCCATCTGGTACGGTAATTCTAGAATTCATTGTAACTGCAGTATTTTCTCCCAGTTCGTATAATAATTGGCGGCCTGCAATGGTTTTCTCATCACCTTGAACAATGAAAATACTAAGATTAAACGGTTGTTGTATACTTTCTCCACCATTAATTAATTGCACTTTTAATGATAATTTAGACCCTGCAGATGCGTCGCCAGATATTTTTATTTCTCCCAATTCTAAGTCCGGACCTATGTTATTCAAAGTGCTTTCAAGCCACGGTGATAATTCACTATTTCCGTTTTCAGAATCCAGTTGCCATCCAGAATCATCGTAACCATCTGCCCAGCAAGCAATTCGTGCTTGATTTGATAATAATGAAGGGTCTCCTAGGCTACTAAAGTCGAAATTGAATGCAAACATTGTTTTCCCGTCGAATATAGTACTTGATTCTCTGGAAAGAGTGACTGGTTGCCAATTTTGTTCAGTTGACCTCACTTGACAAGTAAGAGATAAATTAGAACTCCAAGATTGAGGTTCGTCCACATTGACACCGATTTCCACATTGTTTAGGTGATATCTTGAGATTCCACTTGTCAATTGAGATTGTAAAATCATTGGTGGGTCAGCATCAACAACGATATCAGGTAGGTCGATTTCAAGTAACTTCTCGCTGCCCAGTGGATCCCAAATACTAATTTTAGCATCATGTATTAGCCCGCTTTCAATTGGAGTTGCAAATGATAATGACAATTGACCATCAATGATATCAGCGGTCATTCCACCCTGCCATATTTCGTTTTGTATTTTTCCATGCCAAAGAACCCCCAACTGTCCATTATAGTTTTTATCCGAAATGAGGTGCTTAACCGATGCTTCAATTTCAATCATATCCCCTGCCATCACCTTAGGATTGTCACCAAGGGTTCCATTTACGGTCCCGGTTACATCCATTAAACTTTGAAATTGAACATCTAATGCTCGCTCAAGCGACCATTGATTTTCTTGTGATTGACGAGTTGCACCATCATAATCTCGAACGATGACATCTAATTCACCAGCTATCAACCCCGCTGTTGTTAATGTCCAATCAACAGTTGCCCACATTTCTACAGTCATTTCACCATTGGATATAGTTGCGATACAGTTTGAAGAGTTAACCAACAATCTGGCATCAAGAGAACTACAAATTCCTTGATGTGGTAAATATTTGATACCAAGAGTTGTATCTCCACCCAATTCAATTTTGAATTCACTAAGGTCTTCCATTTCATTTGAATCGCTCGCAGTAATACTCCATCCAATCTGACGAGTAGGTTCAAGCCTTTGTCCAATGTTCGGGATTATTTCACCAAGTGGGCTAATATCAGTAATAATTGCCTTTTGAGGGTCGCGACTAATCCACCAAGAAGTTCCATTCTCTGCGGAAATAACTGGTAATGAATGGTTAGATACATCCGTTCCACTAAGCATGGTGCGAACAATTTGATGATCGTCATTCCCCGAATCATTAACAGTCATATTTAGGTACCAAATATTGGCTGAATTTACAATAGAGAAATTTCGCTGTTGATATTCACCAATCTGGGCAATTCCATCCAAGGGATTGCCATTATAACCATCATCTCTATTTTCAACCCACACTGACATTTGAGTTGAATTATTTGTGAATCCACCAACATTGTAGATTTGTATACCGTACAATCGATTGGCATCTATATTGATGTATCCTCCATCAGTAATTGTAGTGGATAGCATTACTGGAACTTCAATATTTAGAATAAAATTATGTGGCGATTCATCAACGTTCAAGATTAAATTATCCATAGTTGTCGCTTCAATCCAAATACTTGCTTCTCCTGAGACATTTTCTGGAAGAGTATATTCAATATTTGTTTCTTGACCAATGTTGAGGGAGAACCATCCGGTTGTAGCATTAGCCCAAACATCATTTCCGTCTTCTGTTTGATTGAATTCTATAATATCCAAATGCACCCGTGCTTGTATTGTTCCAGATAATAATTGATTTCCAGATGTTGTGAAATAATTCTCAACAACCAAATTTAGTTTAGTTAATTCTGGAACGATTTCATTTTCTTGAAGTGTGTAGTTACCTTGACTAGTAAAATTGGCTGTAATAGACTTGATTCCTATATCTACTTCTTTATCAATGGTAATAGGGGTTGGATGTGTATATGTTGTATTCCTCAATCCCACAGTTTTAACCTGCATCAGAAGATAGTCAGTAGCAAGCCCCTCGGATAAGGAGAATTGCCAATCCATTAACTGCCCATCTTGGTTAATCAAACCATCTTGAACAGATGTCTGCGAAGGTATCAGCATTGAATCAGGATCACTTACGGTGAAGGAATTACTATCCTTTGACCAAGTTATTGTGGTCCATTGGGATGCTGTTTCCTTGAATCCTTGAGAGTTTGCTGAAACAATTGATAATTGATATTGCGCCGAATTAGAATATGCATAATGATGTGTTGTGAAAGAAACAGGGGCAGCATTTGGATGCATAGTATTTGGTATTGGCGAAGTGATTGCAGCATTTTCACTAATTATTTCCACATTATCCAAATCTGGAGTAGACCAATTTTGCATAGCAGTGGTTGTATATTTTATTCTATACTGCATAAAAGAAGTATCTTCACTAAGATTGCTAAGTGAGTGGTTTCCAATCCCAACGAATTGAGGAATACTTGCATTTGCTCCTATCGGTTGCCAATCATTGATGCCTACAGAAACTGCATCGGAGCCAGATTTGTACTGCATTTGTAAATCAGTGCCATACGGGGTATTACCATCCAATGTCATCCACATAGGAGTGGCAGTACCCTGCGATGAATACCTCAAATCAACAGGTAGGGAGGTAATCCATCCTTCATGCTCATTTGGATTTTCAAAATATTCAGTATCTGCAAGATAAAACGCATTCCATGATGAGAATCTTGTGCCAGAAGAATCTCCTGTTGCATACATGATTGTACCACTGCCAGAAGCGATAGTTGAATCATATATTCCTTGGGGTAATGTATACAATAATCTCCAAGTTTGGTCTAGGGGGTGGTATCCATACATTTTTTTGTTGGCCACTCCATTCCAAGTTTGATCTTCGTAGCCACCGATTAGTACAATTTCATCATTGAATACAGTTGCAGCATGTGCGGCCAGTGAGATCGGTAAGTCACTCAAATTAGTCCAAATGTCGGTTGCGGGGTCGTAAACTTCAGTACGGTTGGAATCAAGGATTTCAGAATAATTAGTAAGTGGATCTATTTCTTTCGAAACTCCTCCAAGTGCGTATAATTTTCCGTGAAAGGCGGTCAAAGTAAAAGAGTGTCTTACATAATTCATATCTGATAATTGGGTCCAATTATCGGTTACAGGGTCGTAGCGCAATAAATTATTCGTGATGTCATTGCGACTCTGCCTATTGACTCCACCAGCGACATAGAGGTACCCGTCAAGTGCATCAACCCCTGCTAATCCAACTCCTGTACCAGACGGCATTGGAGTCATCATTGTCCAATTACTAGTATTCAAGTCAAAACTCTGTAGCAGTCCTTGTGACCTTATTTCGGGGCTTGCTGTAGGGTGATAATCTCCTGCCAGGTATAATTTTCCACCAATTTGTGCGCAACCGGCATATTGTTGAGTTTGATTTAGCATTGAACTAGAAAAACTCCATGTGCCCGTTGAAACATCAAATATTTCTACCGCAGAAGTTGGCCCTTCATCGTTATTTACTGCTGGACTCGGGTCCATACGGCCACCCATTAACCAAATTTCGTTTGTTTGCTCAAGGTACTCGGTGCATGCACCGGTACGTGTAGACATTAATCCATTAGCATTTGTAGCTCCCCATTGAATATCTGGGCGAGTTAATTTTGCTTCTCCAGTGGAATTAATAACCGTGGTATTCTCAAAGAGAAAGCCATTACTAGAATTGAAATCATTATTTGAATGGGAAATGAATTTCACCGATTCATCAACAGTAATTTGTGGATCATTTGATGTAATCATTGCAGACCAAGATGAGGTTAATAGTGTCATTAATAGAATTAAAACAATACCATTTTGCCCGACTAAACGACTATCCATGCCACGGGGAGTAACAACTGCTTCAATTAATTTGTTGAACGATGTATAGAAATAAGCGTGAAACAGCCACATTAGACTTAAAGTATGGTGGAATACATATTACTGTGCTCAATGGGATTAGAACAATACTGCCATAGGTTCATCTCTATGGTGTATATGCGGGCGTCATAGGGGTATTGAAATTGTCACGTGAATACATTGCAAGAGACCCTCGAACCGGATTGCCCATCAGTGTGGGTAGCGAGAAAAAAGCCAAGACTAAGGCCACTGCCATGACCGAAAGAGGTCCGTGGCAAGGTTTGCGAAAACAGGATATTATCCCGTTGGCTAAAGGAGAAATTAAATCGGCAAAGTCTGTTTGGACAGAAAGAGATTATCATTTGACGCAAGTAGACGGTGTTAGAGCATTACAAAGACTGAAGGATTTGCTTCAACAGAAAGCCCATAAAGTTCTACTATCTTCACTTCAAAACGCCGACCCTGCGATTCGAGTTGCTGCCTTAGAGGCATTACCCGAAGTTGCAATTCAGAAGTCCGACGAGATGTTTGACTGGTTGAGCGTTCTCCTTGATGATGAGAATATTGATGTTAGTAAGGCTGCGAGTAAAGCGCTTTCAATATCTGCCCCAGTCTTCCCTTCTGGAATTGAAACAATACTTGTAAATGAGTTGCGTTCTCCTATAAAGTTCCGACAAGATAATGCTTGGGATGCATTGAAAGGTCTTGCGGATACTTGGCCGGAAGTTGTTTGTTTACACATTGATCGTTTGCTGCTTGAACCAGATGAAGTATACAGAATCAAGGCGGCTAAATTACTAAGAAAGGTACTGCGGAAAGGTGGTTCTTCAGCATGGGATTTAGTTTCCTGGGCACTTAATGATGAATGCAATGAAGTTCGCAGAATTGCTGCAAAAACATTGCCAACTCTGGCTAATAAAGAGCCTCGAGTCGCGACATTGTTCGCTGAACGGGCAATGGTAGATGTCGATTCGCAGGTCCGTATTTCAGCAATTAAAGCAATTCAAAAATTGGATAAAGACAATGGTAGAGCACAAGACATTGTACTTTCTGGAACTAGGAGCAAGGATTTGCAAGTTCGCACAGCGTGCATCAATTTGCTACCACGCCTGCTAAGTGAAGATGTTCTTCGCGTGACGGCTGATGAATTACTTCGCACTGAGACTGATAGTGGACTAATTAAAAGCCTGAAAGAAATGGTATTTGATGCAGAAATTGAAGGCACTGAAGCTCAAAAGAATCTATTCCTTGCGGCTGCAATACCTGTTCCTCAATTGGATCGTGAAATTGCTGAATCACAAGGTAAAAAGTTCGGATTAGATCCTCTTCCTTCAGATAGAAACAGTCCATCAGAAGATATTAGTGAGAAACCAGATCATCTTTTAACAGACACTGAAAGAGTTCAGAAAATGATCGCAATGAATGAGCAGATAAAGAAAAAGGAAGCCGAAAGGAAAAATGCATATCGTTCATATTCACAAGATGAAGTCTATGGCTATGAGGATGATTTTGGCCCTGATTTAGATTCAGATGATGATGCAGATTTCTAGGTAAAAACCAAGCATTTTTTGGCTCACAGTGTTTCCTTTACTCCTTGAAAAATGCGGCATCATTAAGAGGGGGAGGTCAGTGGGCCGATTACTAAAGAGGTGTGTTATCATGAGTGATTCTCCGTTCAACGACAAAGAAGAGCAATTTGACAGACTATGGGATGGTATGACTCCTAAGGGTGTCAACCGAAATAAGTCTTTAAAATTTAGACAATACATTCTTGAGCATGTTCGTCAAACACGCCGCCCAATGAACAAAGAAAATGCTTTGAAATATTGGATGGGCGATTTACAAAAGGAAATCGCAGAAGCGGACAATTACTGATTTAGTGTCAAGGTCTCTCATTCCGTAGAGGGTCCAACCCAATAGAAACGGAGAGTCAATAATATGTTCACAACCACACGATTCACTGATTGGGACTTACCCCAAGGCATCCTAAATGGAATAGAAGAACTTGGTTGGGAGTATTCAACTCCAGTTCAAAAAGACACTATCCCATTGGCTCTTAGTGGCAGAGATGTTATCGGTCAAGCAAGAACAGGTTCAGGTAAAACCGGGGCTTTTGGAATTCCAATCATTAGCAAGTGTACTGCAAGTGGTAAACTGCAGGCTCTGATATTAACACCTACAAGAGAATTGGCAAATCAAGTTGCTGAGGAGATGAAAGTAGTTCAAGGGGATTCTGGGCTTACAATTCTTACAGTCTATGGTGGAACCGACTTAGAAAAGCAGGCTAGAGCATTACAAGATGGCGTCGATATTATCGTTGGAACACCAGGTCGTGTAATGGATATGTCCGAGCGAGGTCATATTGATTTGACAAGCCCAACTTTGTTTTGTCTTGATGAGGCAGATCGCATGCTGGATATGGGATTCTTCCCCGACATCATGTGGGTAATTGAAAAAATGACTTCCCGCCAGCAGACTTTACTCTTTTCAGCAACATTCCCGCAAGAGATTATTGATGAAGCAAATGAATTCATGAATGAACCAGAGTTCGTATTGACCAATGTTGAGGAATTAGACATCCCTCCAATTGACATGTATATGGTAAGTATTGGTCGTGCCAACAAGTTGTGGGTTGCAGGACGTCTTTTAACCAAAAACGGAGATGGACAAGCAATCATCTTCTGCAACACAAAAAGAATGGTTGACTTGGCTGTTCAAAGACTTTCTAAGCATGGATTTGATGTTGCAGGATTACATGGAGACTTGAATCAAAACCAAAGAGAGAAGGTTTTAGATAAATTCAAGGATGGACAATTCAAAACAATCATCGCTACAGATGTTGCATCACGTGGAATAGATGTTGATGGTATTACAATGGTTATCAATTACGATATTCCTAATGATGTTGATTCCTTTATCCATAGAGTTGGTAGAACCGGTAGAATCGGGCGAAAGGGAGAGGCATGGAGCCTTGTAGCAAGA
>Ga0209711_10001845_pt1 | contig 19983 bp, 15 predicted proteins | sample ArcticOcean_MG_C_7_FD_187441 | JGI IMG/M metagenome (GOLD analysis project Ga0209711, IMG submission 187441) | Marine microbial communities from western Arctic Ocean - ArcticOcean_MG_CB11_88 (SPAdes) (version 2) | ecosystem: Environmental > Aquatic > Marine > Oceanic | place: Arctic Ocean...
GGAAGTAAAAGAATTAGCAGATCGAGTTACCGTATTTCGAGACGGAGAGAATGCAGGGGATTTGGCTAGGGATGAGATTGATCATAATCATATGGTACGCTTAATGGTGGGGCGTGATTTAAATGAGTTCTATGATCGAACAAAACACAAACCTCAGGGCGTAGTTTTAAGTGTAAAAGAAGTGATTTCTCCTACCTATCCAGGAGTGCCTGTATCTATGGAAATTCGTGCAGGTGAAGTGGTGGGAATTGCCGGTCTGGTGGGGGCTGGTCGTACGGAATTACTACAGACTATTTTTGGAGTGACTCCCGCTTTAAGTGGAACCATGGAGATGGCCGGCAAGGCGTTTTGTCCGCAAAGTCCTCGAGAAGCAATCGAAGTGGGTATTGCCTTAGCTCCAGAAGATAGAAAGCAGCACGGATTAGTATTGCCTATGTCGGTTCGAGAGAATGCGAGCTTGCCAAGCTTAAGGCGCGATCAGAAAAGAGGGATGCTTAATTTTTCGGAGGAGCATCGAATTGCAGAACAAGCGGTGGAGCAAATGAAAATAAAAACGCCCAACTTGGAGCAATTTGCCCGGTTTCTTTCCGGTGGGAATCAACAAAAAATTGTCTTGGGTAAATGGTTAGCGATGAATCCCAAACTTCTGTTGCTTGATGAACCGACCCGAGGAATTGATGTGGGGGCGAAGAGAGAGATTTATCGATTAATGGAAAAAATTGCCGGAGAAGGGATGGCCATTTTATTTGTATCAAGCGAGATGGAGGAAATCTTAGGTATGGCCGATCGAACTTATGTGATGCATGAAGGTCGAATTTCCGGTGAACTTTCACAGGATCAAATGTCAGAGGAATCAATTATGCAATTAGCGACCGGTGCACCATTAGCCGCTTAAGATTATGAAAAAAAATGTATTAGGAATTTTTAGCCTGTTGGTGGTGATCTTTGTGATTACTGCATTGATAAATCCCAAGTTTCTCAACGCTTACAATATGCAAAACTTACTGAAGTGGTCGAGCCTGTATGGGGTAATGAGCATTGGAGTGGCTTTCGTTATTATTACTGGTGGAATTGATTTATCTATTGGATCAGTGGTGGGCTTAGTCGCAGTAGTTTTAGCTTTTTTTACAAAAATTCAGGGGTTTGATCCATGGACTGCAATTGGCTTAACCCTTCTTATGTCGGTAGTGATTGGATTGGTTCATGGTTTATTAATAACCAAGGCAAAGTTGCAACCCTTTGTAGTTACTCTGTGCGGGTTGTTGATTTATCGAAGTTTGGGTAGATGGTTGACAGATAATCAATCGCTTGGCCCGGTTCCTTTAGAAGGAGATAAGGGTTATGAAAATTTGGAGCAAATCTTGGGTTTAGATTTTATTTTTAGTGGGAAAATAGCAATTGGAGATTCATTCAATTTACCAACCCCCTTTCTTTTTCTTTTAGTGGTTGCGATTGTGGCGGCAATTTTTTTACGACGAACAATTTGGGGGCGTTACTTATATGCATTGGGAAACAATGAAGATGGTGCTCGATACAGTGGAATTAATACCGATTCGATGAAAATTACCGCTTATGTAATTTGTTCCTTATTGGCTGGAATCGCAGGTATCTTATTTGCTTTTGAATTAGATTCAGTTCAGCCGGCTCAAACGGGTGAATTTTATGAATTATATGCCATTGCTGCTGCCGTTTTAGGAGGTTGTAGTTTACGAGGCGGAGAAGGTTCTATCCTTGGAGTGGTGATCGCTGCGGCAGTAATCCGCCTCATTTATAATTCGATCAATATGGTCGGAATTTCGACTCACTTGGAATTTGGTATTCTTGGCATGGTGATTCTACTTGGAGTGTTGGGAGACGAGGTTCTTAAAAAAGCAGTTTTACGCAGACAACTTTCTAAATCGTAGATTTAAAAATCTTGGTTTTGCCCAAGGTTTAATCCAATATAAAAGAATTCTGATTTTTACTATATTAAAACATTTAATTTTTCCTAGAAACCTATGAGCCCAATCAACGACTTCCTTGTGAGCAATATGCTTTGGATCAAAAATAATCCCTGTATCAGTCCAGACTTTTGCCTTGATTGGGAAAATATGAAGGTCAATTTAAGTGCTGAAGAAAAAATCGATAAGCATATCAATAGTCGATTTGATACTAAGCATGGAGATTGGTCGATTGTTGAAGATTCGCGGGGAGACCATGCCTGGTGCCTATCTCCAAATCAGAGTTCTTCTGCAAAAGAAGCTGAAATTCTTTTAGATGGATTTGAGTTAATGGGGAAGTTATTTTATCCAGCAAGTTTTGAGAATTTAATTAGAATTAAAAATTTAGTTCAGGAAGGAGATTCTAAGAATTCGGCATTTCCTACTTCTGGTGCCGACCTGGGTAAGTCTACATTGGGCATCGGGGCTCGTTTTACGACTTTACATTGGGATGGGGTCGATTGGGCAATGAGTCGGTTAGGAAAGGGTTTGACTGCAAACCAAAACAGCATACCGAGAGAATTGGTTTATGATGTAGATGAAATGCTTGCGGACAATCTAGATTCTGTTCCTTTTCCATTCATCGGATGTGATGTTCCAGAAGGTCATCAAGGGCAGAGCGTTGAGGGGATGACCCATGGTTGTATTATGGCCAAGTTTAAAAATGGTTTTCATAAACTTGGTATAGAATGGAGTTTTAATGCCGATCATCAACCGATTGGAGGAAAGTTTGACATCCGTGAAGATCAATTAGTGTCGGGTTGTTTGTTTGCGAGTTATATCACCTTTGATATTTCTCCTGAATTAGCCTTAACCACAATTTCGGATTCAAGTGAGGGCAGAGCAGAATTTGTCGAACGGGAAGTACCCTCAGACTTGGTTAATAAGGCGAGGAATCGTGTGGAGAATGCGGGTTTATTTCCCTCCGAGGATGAATTTAATGAATTGCTTGCCTACGTTTGGCCTGCAATGAAGAAAATGAAGGTCCGCGATGAAAAATATCGGGCTTTACGAGAAAAGTATTTCACTACGGAGCAGGGAAGGAATTATTTACGAGAACTCTCTATTGATGAACTCCCTGGTCTAACCACACCAGAAACGACTGCAGTGATGCTTGCCCTTTCTTTTGAAATGGAAATGCCAGTTCAATTTGTTGCTCCTGCTTTTGGCTTTCAAAAAAATATTCCTTATCCAAACAACGATGAACTAAGAAAAATGGTACAACCCATTTGGAAAGTGTGTGAAAGTTTTGGGGTGTCGATTGGATTTCATTCTGGTTCGGGTAAATCGGCAGAGAATTATCAAGTAGTGGGAGAGGTAACGGGAAGTAATTTAGAAATTAAAACAAGTGGACGTTACACTTATGAGATGGGAGTGGCGTTGCACGCATCGACAAATCCTAATGATCAGGCTTTATGGAAAGATTGGTATAATTTCACCATCGAATTAGCGGTGGCTGGTTCATTTGCACAGGACGAGACTGAAAGAAAGATGGCCCGTGAATTTGTATGTTTGACCATTGGCGATGAGCAAATGGATGAGGCGATGGAAAGTGAAAACTCCTGCCGTGCGATTTTAAATAATTTAGAACCCAGTCCGGATCATTTCTTTTGGTTTGAATATAATTTTTTATTCATTCTTGCTGCGAATGGAAAAGCAAACAAAGAAGCATTGGGAGATCATTCCCCTCGTGGGTATGAGCAAAGAAGTCGATTTTACAGTATTAGTGATGAGGGTAGGTTGCTCTATGCCAAGCGAGTCGCTGAGTATATTATCTTTTTGGCTGAAAATACCGGTGTGGTGGAATTATCAAAATGTAAAGAGGTTCGTCAAGAACTTGGTCAAATTGAATGTTTAAAAACTTTTCTTAGTAGCATTGCTGGATAAAAGTTAGCCTTAAGGCTTAAAAATTTCTTATCGGTCTATATGGCCAAGGTTTTTTTCAGGAATAATTTGATCTCTAATCAATTGCTTGAGTACTTTTATTTCAGGAAAGCCATTGTCTTTTTTTCTACACCAAATTAATTCATTGCCGCAGAAAATTTTAAATACCCCTGCTTCGTTGCGACTTGGTCGTAAGCTTACTTCTTTGATTTCTTCTTCAAAAGTGGAAAGAATTTCTTGAGCCATCCATGCTGTACGTAAAAGCCATCGGCATCCGGGGCAGTATTCAATTAGGATTGAAGAACGGTTTTCAGGTTTGGATTTGTTCATGATTTTGTTGATAAACTCTTTCTTGAATAAATTTTTCGGGAGAAATACCGTAGACTGATTTAAAGCATCTTGAAAAATGAAATTGATTTTGAAATCCAATTTCGTAAGCCACTGATTTAACGAGTTCGTCAGATTTAAGTAATAATGAAGCCGCATGACTCATCTTTAAACGAATGAGGAATTTGTAGGGAGTTTCCTTGTGGAATCTTCGAAATATTCGAGAAAGATAGGCCGGGTCAATATTAACTTCTTTTGCTAATTGCTTCATTGATTTAATATGAAAATAGTTATTTCTCATATGTTGCAGTACTCGATTGTAAGTGTTTTGAGAACGCGATCCGGCTTTATTTAGGGAATTTACTTTTTCGCAAATCTTAAAAAAGAGTGCATTTGCGAGGGAAGAGCATATTGAATGTCTAAACTGAGAGTCATTGGTGGCGTTACTTAAGATCAATTCAAATAACTCCATAATTTCGCCGAAAGACCTAATTTGAAAAAAACCAGAGTTTGATTTTATACTCGGCTCAATAGTATGTAGTGAGTGATCTCCGGCACAAACAATGAAATATTTTAACATTGGTTTGCCTTGTGAGTTTTTAATTTGATGGGGAATACCTTTTCCGTACATAAAAATAGAACCAGGGTTTAAGTGATTTTCTTTTCCATTGAGTGTTAAGATTCCTTCTCCTTCGAAAACAAATTCGCAAGTAGTAAATTCGCAGGAACTAAGTCCAAACTTATGCTGAGGAAAGCTCTTTCGATCTAAGTTGTATTGAGGTAGGCATCTTTCGCACCCTACACTGACGACAGAAAGTTTATTATGTTCGGTTTTTGGGAAGCCAAAAAATGTTTGCCGAGCATCAGTGACTTGCTTGGAAAAATGCTCTGTATCCTCTATTTTTTTTACACTCAAAATTGTCACAAAAATCAATAATAGATATGGCATGGTCAATCATATTAATCATAATAGCCTTTTAAATAAATAAATTATAAATAAATTGTAAATTTTACAGATCAAATATTATATTATAATTAAAATGTTTCTTGCGATGAGCCTAATCTTAAATAGAAATCATTTGTATAGTATTAAACCTATAATTTTCAGTATGATTACCTTACCACTTATCAAGACTTTTGAATCTATTGAATTACTGATATTCGTTAGTAAGCTAAAAATAAATTTACTGAAATTTTACGAATACCTGTTACAAAATTTTCCTTTTCTAGGCTTCCTTAATTTGACATCCGGTAGGTTCTGCAAATTATAGAGTGTAGGCACTATATGAACCCAAATTTTCGATTATATATTTTCACATTAGCCTTGAGCACTAATTGGCTTATTGGAAATACAAATACTTTTTTTGAATCAAAGGTTCGCCCCATTTTATCTGAGAAATGCTATGAGTGTCATAGTGCAAGTGCAAGTAAGAGTAAAGGAGGACTCAGGCTTGACCATATCAATCTTATTCTCAAAGGAGGAGATTCAGGGCCCGCACTAGTGAAGGGAAAACCTCTAGAATCTCTTATTATGGAAGCAATTAGATATGAAGACCCTGACTTTCATATGCCTCCTAAGGAGAAATTGTCTAAGCAAGTGGTTGTTGATTTCGAAAAATGGATAATGGAAGGAGCCCACTGGCCTAAAGAGAATGAACCTGTTGCCTCTACAAAAAAGAAGCGTTCTTCTTTTAATTTAGAAAAAAGAAAAAACGAGCATTGGTGTTGGCAACCTATTCAAAAACCAGAAGTTCCAAGCCTACCTGCAATAACGCTTGATCCAATTGATAGTTTTATCCGTGCCCGTCTAGATGAAGAGGGACTACTTCCATCTGAAAAAACGGATAAACGAACTTGGTTGCGCCGAGTCACTTATGATTTGATTGGCTTACCTCCTTCCCTTGAGGAAATAAAAAGCTTTTTAGGGGATCAATCAGAAAGTTCTCATGAAAAGGTGGTGGATCGCTTACTAAGCAGTCCTCATTTTGGAGAAAAATGGGCTCGTCATTGGATGGATCTAGTCCGTTATGCAGAAACCTGTGGGCATGAATTTGATTATCCATTAGAAAATCCTCACGAATATAGAGATTACTTAATTCGAGCATTCAATGAAGATGTGCCCTATGACCAATTCCTAAAGGAGCATGTGGCCGGAGATTTGATCAAGACTCCCCGAATCCACTCAATAGATAAATTTAATGAATCTATAATTGGCACGGGCTTTTGGTATTTCCATGAGGCAGTGCATGCACCAACTGACTCGAAGGTCGACAATGCAGATCGAATGGAAAATCAATTGGATGTTTTTGGTAAGACATTCTTAGGTTTAACTATTGGTTGTGCTCGTTGCCATGATCATAAATTTGATGCCATTTCTGAAAAAGATTATTATTCCCTGGCAACTTTTATGCAGGGAAGTACTAGGCAAGAATATCCCTTGGATCCACATGGAAAAAGGATTTCTGCGGCGAGTCATTTAATTGAGTTTGCCCAAGAGGGATGGAAGGAATTAGAAATTTTTTCTACTGGGGATAAAATTAATGACTTACCTAAACCTAGTAAATATTGGGAAATCGCATCTTTACTTTTAGATTCGAGAGACGCTCAGAGAAAAGATTCATTTCCATTAGACTCGATGATTGAATCGAGTGCACTAGAGCATGATTTAAATAAAACTATACTTTCGAATTGGTGTAAGCATTTCAAAGAAGTTTGGAACTTAAAATCTTTAGAATCGAATTTTAAGAAGGAACGGGATCAATTTATAGATCTAAAGAAAAAAGAAGAAAATTATTTAATTAAGAACACTACTTTATTTGCAGATTTTTCCTCATCTTCTTTACCAGATAATTGGAAAACAAGTGGAAATGCCTTTGTACCAAGTGGAAACCAATTACTTTCATTGTCTGATCAAGAGGTATTTCCCATTAATACTATTTTGTCGTCTAAATCTTTGGGGCTTAAGCGAGTGGGTAGTTTACGATCTCAAGTTTTTAAAATCGAAAAAGATCGAGTATTCATTCGAGCGAATGCCAATAAGGGGTTTATCCGCATCGTTTTGGATAATTATCACATGGGTAAACATAGTGGTTTATTATTCGGTGGAACAATTATAAAAAGTGCTTCCTCAAATGGCAATTTTCAGTGGTTTTCTTTATCTCTTGAAAAATACAAAGGGCATTGGGGCTACTTGGAATTTGTTGATAAGGGCGATTCATTTATCGAAATTGATCAAATTCGTGTCGGTAACGGAGGAGGGGTAAAAAGCCCAAAATCTCACCTTCAATTTCTTTTCGAGCACGCTGGTGCAGAAGCGATAAATCTGCCAAACAGGCTTGATGAATTTTTGCTAAATGTTTTCAAAAAGTTGAACAGTGGCTCAATTGAGGAGTCTGAGAAAAATCTCATTAATTGGTTACATAGCCTCGGGCTTATTGATTGGGGTGAATTCAGTTCAGTTTTACAAGAGACTCGTAAAAAAGCTAAAGCCATTGATAAAGTGGTTCAAAAGGAACGCTATGTATTAGCAATGGGAGCGGGGAGTGATTTCGAGGGCCATGTTTATGTTCGAGGCAGTCCTCATAAGTTGGGGGAATCGGTCAGGGGTCGTAATTTGACTGCTTTGGGAGGCAAGCAGGGTACTCGCTTGGACTTGGCTATGGATTTAACCTCGGAGCAGAACCCTTTGGTGGCAAGGGTAATGGTTAACCGAATTTGGTCTTATCTTTTTGGGCGTGGAATTGTGCCCACCCCAGATGATTTTGGTCCGATGGGGCAGCAACCTAGTCATCCTGAACTTCTTGATTGGTTAGCCCATGATTTTCGATCATCTGGTTGGTCGGTGAAGAATATGATTCGTACAATTGTCCTTTCCCACACTTATGGTCAGTCAAGTTTACCTAACCCAGTCAATGAAAAGCAAAAAATTACCTCGGTAGATCCTCAAAATATTCTTCTGCACCGTATGCCCATCCGGAGATTACAGGCGGAGGCGATTCGAGACTCAATCTTAGCTTTTTCCGGTCGTTTGGACTCTAAGATGTTTGGTCGATCTGTGGGGATTCACCGAACACCGTTTATGACAGGTCGGGGAGGTCGAGGAAGTGGCCCTTTAGATGGGGCAGGAAGACGAAGTATTTACGGATCAGTCTACCGTAATTTTCTCTCCCCATTCATGCTCGCATTTGATCAACCTTCCCCATTTGGGACGAAGGGAAGAAGATCGGTTTCCAATGTGCCTGCTCAATCTTTAGCCCTGATGAATGATCCTTTTATTCTCGACCAATGTAAACTTTGGGCAAAAGGAATAATGTCGAATGGAAAAGACAATCGTGAAAGGATAAATCAATCTTACCTTATGGTTACAGGAAAGTCTCCCACAGAACAAGTTTATGAAAAACTCCTTAATTTTATTGAAGTTCAATCCACTGCCCATGGGAAGATTGATCAGCGAGTATGGGCGGATCTTGCTCATGTCTTAATTAATTCCAAGAGTTTTCTTTTTCTTAATTAACTATATCATGCATTGTAATAATTTTCAGATCCAGCAAAGTCGTCGTTCAATGCTCAAGTCCTGTGCCATGGGTTTTGGAGGTTTAGCCTTATCGGCATTAAGTGCTGAAGGACGTGACGGCTCAAAAATTTCTCCTCTTGCTCCTCGACAACCTCACTTCACTCCAAGAGCTAAAAATGTTATTTTTCTTTATATGGATGGAGGTCCTTCCCATGTCGATACTTTTGATTACAAGCCTGCCCTTGAAAAATATAACGGGAAAGACCCAAGAGAGGTAATTGGAAAACTTGCTCCCACTCAGTTCGATAATATCGGAAAAATTTTGAAAAGTCCTTGGGAGTTCAAGCAGAGAGGGCAAAGCGGGCACTGGGTTTCGGATTTATTTCCTCATATTGCTCAGGATGATGTGATTGATGAAATTTCCATGGTGAAGTCGATGACATCCAATTTCTCCGAACACACATCGGCCAACTATTTTTTACACACCGGAAGTGGATTTCAAGGCCGACCAAGTATGGGGGCCTGGCTTGGATATGGTTTGGGAACAGAGAATCGAAATCTACCCGGATTTGTGGTGTTAAATGGTGGATTGATTCCACCCGGTGGGTTGGATTGTTTTGGATCGGGTTTTTTACCCGCTACATATCAGGGGTCCGTATTTCTTCCCCAGAGCGAACCGGTTGCCAATATCAATCGAAAGGAAGCCAGTGATTCTTTGCAAAAGAACAAACTTTCTTTACTTGGCGAACTAGATGAACACACGCTTATGCAAATGGATTACGATCCACAAGTTGAAGCAGCTATCCAAAATTATGAAACCGCCTATCAGATGCAAACATCAGTTCCTGAATTGATGGATTTGAGCGGTGAGTCTGAACTCGTTAAGAAATCATATGGTATGAATTCAGATTTCAAGAATACGAAAACCTTTGGTACGCAATGTTTGTTGGCTCGTCGATTAGTGCAGAGGGGTGTTCGATTCATCGAATTAACCTGTCCAGGTGGGAATGGAGATCGATGGGATCAACACAATGGATTAGTGGCCGGGCATAACAAAAACTGTAAATCGGTTGACCAGCCCATTGCAGGTTTAATACGAGATTTACGCAAATTGGGTATGCTGGATGATACATTGATTGTCTGGAGTGGGGAATTTGGTCGTACTCCTTTTGCTCAGGGGACTAATGGACGAGATCATAACCCTTTTGGCTTTACGACTTGGTTTGCAGGTGGTGGGATTAAGCCAGGTGTGACTGTAGGGGCAACCGATGAGTTTGGTTACAAGGCTATAGAAAATCGTTATGAGATTCATGATTTGCATGCTACAATGTTATATTTGTTAGGTATTGAACATACCGAGAGTACCTTTCGTTTTGGCGGAAGAGACATGCGGTTAACAGAAGTTTTTGGACATTTGATCAAAGAGATTCTTTAGTTTTTAAAATCTGTTAATTTAGTCGGATCAGTATTCGTTTATTGATAAAAAATATAGATTCGTTTTTAATCTTACCTTTGCCTATCAAAACCAAGTAGCCTGACAAATTTGGTCATTTATGGGCAAATTAGAATAACATTTGGAAAAATAGTTAATTCTCGCTCTTTATATCTAGCTTTTACATTAATTCCCCCCCGAGACTGTTAATTGAATTAATAATAATAATTCAACCAATTAATTAATTGCAATTCTGAGAAGTCTATAAGTAAATAAAAATATAATATTATTGCTTGAATCATTAAAAAAGGTTTTTTGCCGGTGTCCCATTTAGACGTTTCTCAAACTCACATTCAGTCGACAGAGATATTAGAAAGTCCATTTTCTAAATATCTCAGGAAATATCGATTACTGAATAGTTTATTATTGGCGTTATTTTGCATGGTGGGAACCTTTTCTTTTTTGTGGAATATGATGATGGGGCTTCCACTAAGCGATGATACAGTTTCGGATTTTTCGGATGCCGGTAAACCGAGTGCTGCTCCTAAGAAACAGGAACAAAAAGTGAGACTTATGCAGAGGCAAAAAAAGGCAAAACCATCACAAACTTTTACCTTTCAAGCTAAAGCTATTTCCGAGATTACCGTCCCTTTTGTGGATATTGAAACCAAGTCACTTAATCCGGCAATGGCATTAAGCCCAATGGGTAACTTAGGTGATGTGAGTGTTAGTGTGGATATGTCCGTTTTAAACAAAGCTTTTGCGTCCAATTTTATGGGAATTAAATCGAAAGCGAATAAAATACTATTCATTATTGATTATTCCGCTTCAATGAAGGGCCGGGACAAAGTGATGAGAAGTGAATTGAGTAAGGCGATTGAAAAGCTACCCGCAGTTGGATCGGTAGCGATTATCTTTTTTTCTGGTCCGACCTGGGTGGCGGGTGAAGACGCCCGTAAATTGCACAAAAGTTGGAATGGAGCTAATAATACGGGATGGAAGCCTAATGATGGGTATCAACCAGTTCGTCCGAAATGGCTGCCTGTTACGCCCTCGACCAAAAAACGATTGACCAAGGCTGTTCATGATACTCCGCTCACGCTAGGCACGGTTTGGAATAATTCTTTTGACTGGGCTTTTTACCTTAATCCTAAACCTGATATCATTTATTTTATGACCGATGGAAGTTCGAAGAAGGAATTTCAAGGTATGGAAATTATAAAAGCTAAAAGGGGGAAAACAAAAATTTACACCATTGGGTATGGAGCTCCAGCAGGTGCAAGACAACCCCTCGAAGAGATTGCAGCAATGACAGGTGGTAAAAGTAAATTTGTGGATATGGATGAAATTAGGTTGATGGAAAAAGAAATTGATGCCAATTAATATTTGAATCGAATCTTTATGAAATTAACTACTTTTTTTCTCCTACTTTCAATCACTTTACTTTCATGTGAATTTTCTTATGCCAAGATTAAAGTATTACTCTTGGATGGTCAGAATAATCATAATTGGAAGGCAACTAGCCCTGTAATGGTTGATGCACTCGAAAGGTCGGGGGATTTTGTGGTGACAGTATCAACCTCGCCTCCGAAAAAATCGGCTGATTCTAAATGGGCGAAATGGAAACCAAATTTTGCTGCATATGATGCGGTGTTGAGTAATTATAATGGAGAATCTTGGCCTGAAAAGATTCAAAAAGGCTTAGTTCAATATGTTAAAGGAGGCGGTGCCTTCGTTGTGGTGCATGCGGCAAATAACGCATTTGGAAATTGGTCTGAGTATAATCAAATGATTGGATTAGGAGGATGGGGCGGCCGAAATGAAAAATCGGGTCCTTATTTATTTTTTAATGATTCTGGAAAGTTGATCCGTGACCCCCGGCCAGGTCGGGGAGGTGGACATGGACCTCAAAGTGAATTTAAAGTTCAGATTAGGGACGAAAAGCACCCAATTACTCAGGGAATGCCAAAGAAGTGGTTACACTCGAAAGACGAGCTTTATGACTCATTGCGTGGACCTGCTAAAAATGTAAAGGTTTTGGCAACCGCTTACAGTGAAAAGAGTAAAAAGCATGAGCCCATGATCATGACTATCGCTTTTGGGAAAGGTCGAGTTTTCCATACCCCTATGGGGCATGCTGATTATTCTATGAAATGTATTGGCTTCCAAGAAGTTTTGCGAAGAGGAACTGAATGGGCAGTGACTGGAAAAGTCACTTCTGAGTTATCAAAAGATTTTCCTTCTGAGAAAAAGCTTTCTTCCTTATAATTTCTAGTAGACCAAAAAAAAGACCATCCGAGGATGGTCTTTTAAAAATACTAAGAGGAATAAACTATTCAGCAGCAGGTGTTTCAGTTGCTTCAGCAGCAGGTGCTTCAGTTGCGTTTGATTCTTCGACTTCGCTTGCTCCACCACCACAAGATGTGAAGAGTACTAACGAAAGGATGCTTAAAAGGGTCAGAAAGTTTTTCATGGCTATTATGTTCTTTATATTTGAATTTATTGTTTATTAGTGACTTGTTAACGAGATAACTTCTCTAAAATTGAGATTTTTGTGCTTCTGTCAAGTTGATTCTAAAACGGAATCGTTACAATTCGTCTTGTTTTGTCCCCATTCTAATTGCCAAAATCACAGTAATTTTATTGAATTAAATCATGTATTATATTGGAATTGATGTTGGAACATCTTCGGTAAAGGCTCTGCTTATTGATAGTGATGGAAAGGTAATTAGAACGGTTGTTCCGGAATATTCTTTTCAAACCCCAAAGCCACTTTGGGCAGAGGCGAATCCAAATGATTGGTGGGAAGCAACCCAGAAAGCAATTAAAGAATTAGTAAGCTTCGTGAAACCAAATGAGATTGCTGCAATTGGTCTAACGGGGCAGATGCATGGAATGGTTGCTTTAAATAATAATGGTTCTGTATTGCGACCCTGCATTATGTGGAATGATCAACGTTCCCATTTGGAATGTGATGAAATTACTCAAAAAGTAGGGCAAGATAAAGTCCTGAGTATAACCGGTAATCCAGTTCTTCCCGGATTTACAGCACCGAAGATTTTATGGACTCAAAAACATGAACCCGATCTTTTTTCATCTATTCATAAGGTAGTTTTGCCCAAGGATTTTATTCGCTACAAATTGACCGGATCTTTTTTTTCAGATGTATCAGATGCATCGGGTACCTCATTACTTGATGTAGGAAAGAGAACCTGGTCACAAGAAATGTTTGATGCCTTAGGTTGGCCTATTTCCTGGATGCCTGAGGTTACCGAGTCGACTGAAGTTTCCTCAAAGATTTCCCAAGAAGCGGCTTTATTAACCGGACTTTTAGCTGGCACACCAGTGGTTGCAGGAGGGGGAGATCAAGCTGCTCAGGCGGTTGGATGTGGAATAGTTGAGGAAGGTCTAGTTTCTGCAACCTTGGGAACGAGCGGTGTGGTTTTTGCACAAAGTGATGAGTATCGGGTTGAGCCGAATGGTAAACTTCATGCATTCTGCCATGCCGTTCCAGGTAAATGGCACTTGATGGGGGTAATGCTATCGGCTGCGGGTTCTTTTCAATGGTATAAAAATCAATTTGCTCAGGAGGAACAAAAGCTAGAAAACGAAGGAGGTCCTAATGCTTATGATCTTCTGACTGAGGAAGCAAATCATGTAGCTGCAGGTTCTGAGGGTCTATTTTTTCTTCCTTATCTCTCCGGTGAGAGAACACCTCATCCAGACCCCTATGCCCGAGGGTGTTTTATCGGGATGAGTCTTAGGCATCAAAAAAAGCATCATACTCGAGCAGTTTTAGAAGGAGTTTCATATGGATTAAATGACTCTTTATCCTTGATGCAGGAATTAGGGGTTAATCCCAATGAAATTGTGTTATCAGGAGGAGGGGCACGTTCTGGTTTATGGAAACAAATGCTTGCAGATGTTTTTTCAACCTCCTGCACTATGGTAAATGCACTTGAAGGTGCTGCCTATGGTGCGGCTATACTTGCTGCTGTTGGAGTGGGTGGATTTGCAAGTGTCCAAGAGGCATGTAAAATATGTATTCAAAAAACCGAAACTGTGAACCCTGGACCCAACCAAGAAATCTACAAACGAAATTATCCAATTTACAAATCGCTGTACCCTAGTCTAAAGGCTCAGTTTGCTCAAATTGCTGCGTTGAATTCTACAAACACATAAATACAAATGGATAACTCATACGAGTCAGACAAACTGCTTGGGGAATATTTATTGTTCCACTACGGAAAAGACGAGCAGTTAATGCCTTGGCCAAATGGACCGAAGAACGGCTTGAGGTTTCCTGTTCGCACGGTCCATGAACTTATAGATAAAAGCTCCCTACCTTCTTCAACTCCCTCCCGTGCTTTTGATGTAGGCTGTTCGGTGGGTCGATCCACATTTGAAATTACTTCTTTTTGTGATGAGGTGATTGGGTGTGACCTGTCTCATTCATTTATTTCGGCGGCCCGCTCTCTTGTGGACGAGAAAGAATTGCCTTACGCATATTTAGAGGAAGGAGATTTTTATCGATCTGCTCTTGCTAAAGCTGAATTTGATTCTAGTAAAAAGATTTCTTTTCTTGTCGCAGATGCCTGCTCTTTGCCATCTGAATTGAATAGCTTTGATTTAGTTCATGCGGCGAACCTAATTTGCCGCTTGCCTGAACCATCTCTTTTTTTAAATCGTCTTCCTAAGTTAGTTAAACCTGGCGGGCAACTTCTCTTGGCCACTCCTTTTACTTGGTTAAAAGAATACACTCCAAGAGATAACTGGATCGGTTCCGGAGATTCTGAACAACAACTTGTTGAAATGCTTAAACCATATTTCGAACTGGAAAAGAAAGTTGAATTACCTTTTGTCATTCGTGAACACCGAAGAAAGTTCCAATATAGCGTTTCATTAGGTACTCGTTGGAGACGATTAGAGAATATAGCTTGAACTATATTTTAAATTCCCTCGAATAACTTGCACAAGAAACACAAAGTTCTTATAACTTGATATTAAATATTAAAGTAATTAAAAAGAGAGAATGACTGAACTTGATCAATTTTTGACAAGTATTTCCTCCGAGGTTCAGCCCGATCCAAGTTTATCTGATTGCCTACAAGCATTATGGTGGGCTCAAAAGGGAAGTTGGGATAAAGCTCATGATCTAGCCCAAGATGAAGGTACTTCGTCCGGAGATTGGATTCATGCATACCTCCATCGTTTGGAAGGAGATTTAGGAAACGCGGCTTATTGGTATAATCGGGCATTAAAACCGGTGAAGCAAAATGAAAGTCTTGAAGAAGAGTGGAAAGAGATAGTGGTACATTTTCTTTCCTTAACTTCTTCGCATTGACCTTAATCAGTGAAGGTAGAGCCAACAGGAATTTTTTCCTCCGGAAAAAAAAAGACCGACCTCTTTATTGAGAAAGAGAGTAGGTGGGAGGTATTCTCGCCAATTAGCTTACTAGTTCTTTGTACCATGAGCGTTCTTTTTATTAGATCTGCTCAGGCATACACGGGTGGTAACCAATGGAAAATGCAGGCTTTATGGATTATTATTGGTTTTTTAATTTACATGGTTGTATCCCTTTTAGATTATCATTTTTGGATGCGATTTGCACATGTCTTTTATGTAATAGGGGTCGCGTCTCTTCTTCTTGTATTCCTGTGGCCAGAAAAATATGGATCACAGAGATGGATCGATTTTGGCATTTTTAAAATTCAGCCCTCCGAATTTGCAAAAATTGTGACCTTAATTCTCGGAGCAAGTATTATGTCGAGGTCAGAAATCGGAATATTAAAAGATTCTTTAAAAGGAATTTTTAAACTTGGAATTTGTTTTGCCTGTCCAATGTTCTTGATTTTTAAGCAACCTGACTTAGGATCAACATTAGTCTTTCCACCAATAGCATTTTCACTTTTGTACGTCGCTCGCATACCTTATCGATTCTTTGTTGCTACAGCCCTTCTGTTTGTAGTGATAATTGGTGTGCTGGGTTATGACGTTTTCCGTTATTATCAATATAAATCCGAGAACCCGAATCCTCAGGAAGCAATTGTTGCTTATGAGGATACAACTCTCATACCACTCAAGGACTACCAACGTAAACGCATCCTTACTTTTCTTGCACCAGAAGTCATGGACCCCAACGGAATTGGATCGAATTGGAATCGAATCCAAGCTCTCATTGCCGTTGCCACCGGTGGAATTACTGGCAAGGGTCTAGGCAATGGCATGCAAGCTAAGTTAGGATATCTACCCTCTGCTGTCGCGCACAATGACTTTATTTTTGCGGTTTTGGCAGAAGAATCTGGATTTGTGGGAGGAATAATTGCTATTGGAGCATTCTTTTTGCTTATTTTTGGTTGCTTAAAGGTAGCATCCAAAGCGTCAGATCGTTTTGGGGCAATGCTTGCAATAGGAGTTTCGATCCTATTGATGACCCATGTTTTTATAAACATTGGCATGACAATTGGCATTACTCCAATAACAGGTTTACCGTTGCCTTTTCTTAGTTACGGGGGGTCATTCCTGATCTCCTGTTTTATCTTACTTGGGTTGGTTCAGAGTGTATATCGACACAGAAAGGAATTCAGATGAACAAAAAGGTAAATTTACCCTGTTTGTTTTTCATTCTGTGGATGATCGGGTTTTCTATCCATCATAAAAATGGCCAGAAATACCAAGCGTAGACCAAATTATTCAAAGCGAAGACGATCCAATAAGAAGGCAGAGACAAAAGAAGCGGAATCAGATAAGAATGATCTGACTCTTCCTCCTGTTGAACCTGCTCCTATCTCAATTGATAAGGGTAAATTAAGAGAAGCAGCAATCGAGCGGGCAAAAAAACGCCCGATCCGAGAGCGAATTCTTGCCTTCTTTCGTCGTGAAACGAAACAAGATTATAAAGAATTAATCATCAACACTGAGGCACTTGAGCGAAGGGTGGCACTAATAGAAAACGGGGTGTTGCAGGCTTTTGACGTGGAGCGTTTAGACGAAGAAAGAATGGTCGGGGCAATCTTCAAAGGGAAAGTTCAAAACTTAGAGCCTGGGTTAAAAGCCGCTTTTGTAGATATCGGGCAGGAAAAGAATGCATTTTTACATTACTGGGACATGCTTCCTGGAGCCAATAATGATCCCTCCATTGAGATTGTTCGTGAAAATAAAAGAAAGACACCACACAATCGTTTAGAGGCAAAATCTATTCAAGAAATCCCTAAGGTTTTTCCTGTCGGTTCAGAAATTGTGGTTCAAATTACTAAGGGACAGATTGGTAGTAAGGGGCCACGGACCACAACGAATTTATCATTGGCAGGTCGATTTTTAGTGATGATGCCTTATGCCGGACAATGTGGGATTTCGAGAAAAATTGATGATAAAACTGAAAGAAGTCGTTTAAAACGTATTATCAGTAATCTTTCTCTTCGCGAAGGTATGGGCGTAATTATTCGAACGGCAGGACAAAATAAACCTGAACGATTTTTCGACCGAGATCTTCATCTTTTACTTCAACAATGGGATGAAATTGAAGCCAAAATGAAATCCCAGGACAGTCCTTGCTTTTTATACCAAGAACCAGATTTAATTGGATTAACTGCCCGTGATTTTCTGACAGATGACATCGATCGTGTGCAACTAGACCGAAAAGAGGATTATACTCGGCTTATTGAAACTATTCAGAGGATTTCTCCAAAATCAAAATCTAAAGTTTCTCATTTTGATGAGGAAATCCCCATTTTCGAGCGATTTAATGTGGAACGCCAGATTGAACAAACCTTTATGCGACGGGTTTTACTGCCTTCAGGTGGTGAAATTGTAATGGAGGAAACCGAGGCACTCGTATCAATAGATGTAAATACGGGTAGCCACAAAGGAGATAGAAAAGACGGAAAGAATTTTATTTTACAAGCTAACATTGAAGCTGCTGCTGAGGTCTGTCGCCAGATGAGGCTTCGGAACTTAGGTGGCTTGGTCATTATCGACTTCATTGACATGAAAAATAAGGGAGACCAACGAAAAGTTTTCCAAAAAATGAAGTCTTCCATGGCAGATGATAAGGCGAAGCACAATATTTTACCAATTTCTCAATTGGGAATTATGCAAATTACTCGTCAGCGACATGATGAGAGTAATTCAAGCGGAATCTATGAACCGTGCCCATACTGTTCGGGTCGAGGCATTGTCAAATCGCCTCGAGCAGTCAGTATTGAAATTCAAAGAAAAATTACTAGCGTGATTCGACGATTGAGGGAAGAAAACATTGAAAAAGAAACAAATTTAAAAATTTTCCTACATCCAAGCACTCTTCGTCGCTTACGTGGACCTGATTCAAAATTGATTGACCGAATGGAACGAAATTATGGTTTAAAATTAACATTTGAAGCGGCAGAAACATATCATATGGAAAACTTTAAATTGATTGATGAGTCTTCGAATAATGAAATCCGCTAGTTAATAAAATGCATATCCTTGCTGCTTTTGATAAATGCAAGGACTCTCTGTCTGCTAGGGAAATCTGTGCTCTTGGCCAAAAGGTGGCTTCTGCTAAACCTTTTAATCATGATGTTCACTCTATTCCATTAACAGACGGAGGAGAGGGTTTTACTGAGTTATTGACTCATGCCAAAAAAGGTACTTATCATTCTATTTTAGCAAATGACTCACTTGGAGAAGAAAAGGAAGTCAAAGTTGGGATCGTTCCTAGTGGTAAATTGGATTTATCTTTGCGTGAATTTTCAGATTTACCAAGCCAAGGTAATTGGGCAGTTATTGAAATGTCTTCAATTGCTGGCTTATCTGATTTACCACAAGAAAAGAGGAATCCATGGTTAACTTCCACCATTGGGGTTGGTCAGTTACTTGCAGGAGTTAGTTCCCTTGGAGTCAGTGCAATAATTTTAGGAATAGGAGGAAGTTCAACCAATGATATGGGATTGGGTGCTTTGAGTGCCTTAGGAGTAAATTTTTTTGACCGAGATGGTAAGTTAATTTCTTTTCCTGTTCCGGAATGTTGGTCGAGAATAGCCAAAATTTCTGCTGAGAAATTAATTACACTTCCGCCGATCCGTATTGCCTGTGATGTAAGTAATCAATTACTGGGAGAGAATGGAGCCACTTTTCAATTTGGACCTCAAAAAGGACTATCCGCGAATCGGAAGGAGAAAATGGAAAGCAATATGGAGCTAATGTCAGAAAGATTATCCCAAATATTCCAAAAACCATTAAATTTTAGAAACCAAGAGGGTACAGGAGCAGCTGGTGGAATTGCTTACGGTCTTAGCTTAGCCTTTGATACTCAATTTGTGCCCGGATTTTCCTTAGTGTCTAAATGGTTTAATCTTGAAAATGAGATTAAAAAAACTGATTTAATCCTTACTGGAGAAGGTAGATTCGATCAAACTTCCCTCTATGGCAAAGGACCGTATGAAATTATCCGACTGGCATCAAAATACCAAAAAAAAGTAGTTCTTTTAGCCGGTTCTGTAGAAAAAAAAGCGGTAGACAAGTGCATGCGTGAATTTGCGAATGTAGAAATTGTCGCTTTTGGAAGTAGTCAATTAAGCTTGGAGCAAAACTTGACGAAAGCACCTGAATTATTTGAAATAAAACTAAAATCTCAATTATCTTATTATCAGTGAATTCAACTGAATGCTCAAAAGAAAAAGAATTACGCTTCAAGCGTATTCGCCGCTTAAAACGCTGGATGCGTCCTTTGCCTAGACGTTCGAATATTCATAACTATCCGGTCCTGAAATGGTTTTCTGAAACTGCGTATGAGAGAGCTTATCTTTGGTCATTTAAGGGACAGGCAATCAAACCGGCACTCTTTTGGGGAATGATAATTTCTTTTTCG
>Ga0209711_10001847_pt1 | contig 19963 bp, 17 predicted proteins | sample ArcticOcean_MG_C_7_FD_187441 | JGI IMG/M metagenome (GOLD analysis project Ga0209711, IMG submission 187441) | Marine microbial communities from western Arctic Ocean - ArcticOcean_MG_CB11_88 (SPAdes) (version 2) | ecosystem: Environmental > Aquatic > Marine > Oceanic | place: Arctic Ocean...
GGAGAAAGGGGGAGAAAGGGGGAGAAAGGGGGAGAAAGGGGGAGAAAGGGGGAGAAAGGGGGAGAAAGGGGGAGAAAGGGGGAGAAAGGGGATCGACTGTATCATTTAGTCCTCTCATTCCATCGTTTAAGAACGGAGTTCATCATTTTTCCTTTCACTTTAGGGGCTAGATTCTGCCATTTTTCCTCCAGCCGCTTCATGAAATGACGAGGCGCAAGCCATCAAAGAAATGAAGGCAGTGGGTCTCAAACACGTCCGCACAGATACGTTCCTCCCCTGGCAACATTTGATGATCTTCGAAAAGCCTTAGATTACTTACGTCTGCGAATCAATAGACAGCTCCCAACACCTAATAACAAGAGTGCAGAAGAGCTAGGCTCAGGTATCACTGACGCATTCTGAATGATCACAAAGTCGCCCGGGCTTACTTCAGAATCATCAAGCACACTATTATCTAACGGAACCTCTTCAAACGGACCAGATATAAGGCTTGTTATATCAGCAACGAACGTCTCAGCCATAATCAGATCTACCAAGCTCATATTCTCAATGAAACCGAAAACCGTAAACCCACCATTTAGGGTATCTAGATTGTTTGCTGTGGTACCGTCATTATCAACTAGATTAATAAACCACCCAGATGTGGCAGAGTCAGGATCACTACCTGACTGCGCCATCGCGATTGTTCCTCTAGTGTTTGATATTCCAAATTCATTATCTACAGTACCCGTTGTCACTACAGAACTTATCGTCCCACTATTTATCTCGAAACCTCCGCCTTGCAGCACAAAACTTGGGACAGAACGGTGAAAAAATGTATCATCGAACGCGTCAGAAGTTATATAGCTAAGAAAGTTAGCCACCGTAAGCGGCGCATCATCATCATAAAGCGTGAGATAGAGGTCCCCGTAATTTGTTTCCAACTGCACCCGTGTTTGAACAGCCGAGCTGATATTTAGCGAAGCAATGAAAGCCAATAAGCTGAGACGAATTTTAATTTTATAGTCTGTAAGAGATTTCACGGTATCTTTTTAATAGGAACATCACTTAAAATCAACTCGAAATTTCGCCTCGAGTATCTAAAATCAACTTCTCGCACGTGAGAGCATGATTTGGTTCCCATTTGTGTCCTCGCGCATCGCTAAGTGAGGAGGTTCACCATCTTCTGGTTGAGGCTCGCGCTCGCACTTTCCTCCATTTGCGATGATCTCGGTAGCTCCCGCCACCACGTCAGCGACCTGAAAGGTAATCCCAGTCCAGGTTTTCTTACCCTCCCCTCCTCCGTGAATGGCGAGGTAACCAGAGTCATTGCTAGGAATTTGCTTTTTGGGTGCTGTCCCTGAGGACGTTGTCGGAGAGATTGGAGAGAGGGAGAGAGGGGGGGTGATCACGGAGGCCTTTTTTAAAATGTCATTTTCAACCCTGAGCTTAGCATTCTAACCTCGAAGTTAGGCAAGCTCTTCCGCTACGTCTTCTACGCCTACGGCTTTGAAGCCTCCGCTACCGATTTTGGCCAACTTCACAGCGTTGCGCTTCCACACATCAATGAGATCCGAACCTAAGCGATAGGCAACATCGCCAATGAATCTTGGTAACCTAGATGAATACTTGCTGACATCTAGTTCGCGCGCATGGCTAAATAGACAACTAAAAATGAGAATGCTGAAAATTTTGAGATTTGATTGGCTGATTTTTTTGCGTCATCGTGTCAAGCAGATAGAGGGTTAAAATAGCGCATTTTTTACTAGATAGCCGTGGGTTGTTAGGTTAGACCATGTTTATGTCGGCAGAGCAAATTTTCTTAAGTATCCTCATTGTGGTGGTTTTTTCCGCCTTTGTGAAGGAGTGGTTTTCTGCCGAGCTCGTGGCGATGGGCGCACTACTGGTCTGTGTGCTCGCGGGAGTACTGAGTATGGAAAATGGTGCTTCTGATAATGCACTCAGCGTCTTTTCGAATCCCGCACCGATTACAGTTGCTTGTATGTTTATCCTCAGTGCGGCACTCGAGCGGACGGGGGTGATTGATAAGTTGGGTATTTGGTTTGAGAAGTTAGTAGGGGCTAGTCCGCTGAAGATGTTGGCCAGTTTGATTGTTCTTGTCGCGCTGCTATCAGGCTTCGTGAACAATACCCCAGTAGTGGTGGTCTTTATGCCCATCGTCCTCGCGATTTGTCGGAAGCAGGGGTTTAAGGCATCTAAGTATCTTATCCCACTCTCTTACGCCGCTATCGCAGGTGGCACCATGACTATCATCGGCACTTCTACTAATTTGATTGCCTCTGGAATAGCCATAGATAAAGGGATGAAGCCGTTTACTATGTTCGAGATTATGCCTCTTGGTCTGATTTTCGTGGCGGTCACCTTTATCTACTTGATGACCATCGGTCGAAAGCTCCTACCAGACCGGGTTACGTTGGCTACATTGATCGATAGCAGTGAGAACAGAGAATTTATTACCCATGCATTCGTGAAGAGTGACTCGCCTCTTATCGGCACGGCTTATGTTGATACAGAAATGGGTAAACTCAAAAAGGTAAGAGTGCTAGAGGTATTAAGAAAGGGTAGAAGAGTCAAAGACCCGCTGCCAGAGATAAGGTTTGAGGATGGTGATGAGATCGTTTTTAAAGGTAAACTCTCCGCAGTGATGGGAGTTTCTAACACCGATGGAATGGATGTGCGGGGCAACGAAAAACTAGGACTCGAAGGAATGCGCACCGAGTCTGCCGTGCTGATGGAAGGTATCCTCGGCCCAGATTCTTCTTTAGCGGGGAAGAGCCTGAAGCAGCTGAATTTCCGTCAACGTTTCGGGGTGCTGATCCTAGCCGTCCACCGTCGTGGGCGGAATCTTAAAGACAGGTTCGAGGACGAGAAGTTAGAATTTGGTGATACGCTCTTAGTGCAGGGACCTGGGCAGAAAATGCGCAGGTTATTTGAGGAAAAAGATTTTATCAACCTCAGTGAACCACAGCAGGTAGAGACGAGAAATAAGAAATCTCCTATTGCCATTGGAGCTATTGTGCTGTTCATGCTCATCGGTGCGTTGAGTGCTCCGCTAGGGTTTGAAATACCTGTTGTGCAGACGGCGTTATTCTGTGCGATGCTAGTCATGATTACTGGCTGTATCAACCCGCAGGAAGCGTATAAAGCAATTGAGTGGAAAGTGGTTTTCATGATTTTCGGGATGCTAGGAGTCGGACTAGCGATGAGTGAGTCTGGCCTCGCGCAATTGATCGGTAGTAGTGTTGAGAGCTTCCAAGAGAATCCTCAACTAGTGCTCTGCTTAGTCTATCTGGTAGCCGCTGTCATGACCGAGTTGATCAGTAATAACGCCGTTGCCGCGCTGCTCACGCCCATCGCGATCTCGGTAGCGATAGGGATGGATGTGGATCCGAGGCCATTTGTAGTGGCGGTGATGTTCGGATCATCCGCCAGCTTCTCTACGCCAATTGGTTATCAGACGAATACCTTCGTCTATGGTGCTGGTGGCTATAAATTTGGAGATTTCTTCAAAGCAGGCTTTCCACTTGCTGTCATCATGTGGCTAATTGCGAGTTATATGATTCCGCTGATCTGGCCGTTTTAGATTTAAAGTCTAGCGGATTGGCATGAAGTATGGCTAGACTTGGATATGAAGTACATATTAACCACGGTAGTTATCGCAATTTTCGCAGGAATATCGGGCTATTTTTTAGGGGTGAATAAAAGTAACTTAGAGGAGACTCTAACACGAATCACGGCGGTAGAAAAAAATGAGAAATTCACTTCTGAGACTATTTTACAAGTGAATCCATACGGGACGGTGAGGGCTGCTATGATGTCACATCAATTTTTTCAGACGGAGTTTGCAGTGATAAAGAGCCAAGAGAATCTGAGCAGAGCAATCGATGACTATGATCTCGAAAAGCTGCTAGGTAAGAATAAAGAAGAACTGATCAAAGAAATAGCGGGAAGTGTTGAAATAGCTCAAGAGCGAGGAACGGATTTAATCAGGCTCGAAGTATCTGCGGATTCAGAACTTAAGGCTCAGCAGATAGCTTATGCAGTTACGCAAACTTATTCTACCAGGCGCACCGAGGCATTAAATAAACGGAGGCTGGAAACAATGAACGTTTTTAAAGACAAGAGGAGAATTCAGGAAGACAAGGTTGAAGATCATAGAACGAGATTATACGCCTTATCGAAAAGGTTACAAATTCCTCACCACGGGGGAGATGCAAGGCTATACGCAAATAGAGGCTTAGATGTGAATAAGCACGACGAAAAAGCACGGCTAGATGCTCGTAAAGGAGAGGGTGGTCTAATTGTATCCGCTGAAGAGAAAACAAAATTTGGTAAAGTGCGTGAAGACTATGAGAGAGAACATGTGATACTAGATGCTATAAAGGAGGCAGAATTCACAGAAAAGATAGGAGAGAACCTCGAAAGAGATCCCCTAGTTTTTCACCAGCTTGGTTGGACTCCTGACGTGACAGCAGCGATGAAACGAGCTGAATAATCCAAATGCCATTTCTAGCCCAACGGGCTTCGTCTGATAACCTAGCGTTCTTGATCCCTAGGTATCAGAGATATTGATTTTTCAATGCTTTAGGGATTGTGTGAGTGGGAGAATAGAGATTCGATGAGTCTAATTAGTTCTTCAAACGGAACCTCGTTGAGCTTATGCGATCAAGCATTAAAGAAACAAAAAATTGACAGCTTAAACTTTGGTCATTAAAAGTGTTTTCACTATGTTAGATTTTAATGAAATATTAAATTTGGTTGGCACATACGCAACCACTTACGGAATCAAGTTGGTGGTTGCGATCGTCGTCTTTATTATTGGTCTAAAGGTCATCGGTTTCCTCTGTAAGGGGATGAGCAAATGGTTTGATCGTGCTGATTATGATGAGGCGCTTGAGGGCTTTTTGCTCAGCTTAACTTCGATGGCTCTTAGAGTGATTCTCGTCGTCACCTGCGCGGGGATACTAGGGATTCCGACCACCTCATTCGTCGCGATTCTTGGAGCTGCTGGTCTAGCTGTTGGCTTGGCTCTCTCAGGAACATTGCAAAATTTTGCTGGTGGTGTTTTGTTGCTGATATTGAAGCCGTTTAAGATCGGTGATTTCATTGAGGCGGAAGGCCATACTGGTAAGGTGATGGCGATCCAGATTTTCAACACGACTCTCAATACACCAGATAATAAGCGTATTATCTTACCAAATGGACCAATTGCTACAGGCGCAATCATAAACTACTCTGCTGAGAAGAAACGCCGCGTCGATTTTGTATTTGGTATCGGTTACGATGATGATATCGATAAAGCGCGTAGCATAATTCGTGGCTTAATTGATGCTGATAGTCGAATTGACCAAGATCCAGAGCCAGTGATTGTTCTCAGTGAGCTCGGTGATAGTTCGGTTAATTTGACGGTTAGAGTATGGTCAGATGCTGCTGATTTATGGGACATTAAATTTAATTTAAACGAGCAAGTGAAACATGCCTTTGATGCTGAAGGGATTTCATTCCCATTCCCACAGACTAATGTTCATATTCATAAAGGTCCAACGAGCTGATTTTTCACAAGGTGAAGCCCTAAATGAAATCATAGCCTGAACTAGCTGAGCGATCTCCTCACCGATACTTCTCAGGCTAGTTTTAATTAATGCAAGATTACTTGAACTGGAACAGCGATGCTAAATATGGCAGGCGGCAAGGTTTTGGTTCATCTCTTGGGCGGGGTTTTCTTCGCTAGACTGCCCTACGATGATGGCGGGGACGCCGGCTACGGTGGTGTGTGGTGGCACGTCTTCCAAGACTACGCTACCCGCCCCGATCTTAGCTGCAAAGCCTATTTCTACGCGACCTAAAATTTTAGCACCTGCGCCGATGAGTACGCCTGAGCGGACGACAGGGTGGCGGTTACCTTCTTGTTTACCGGTTCCACCGAGTGTGACCTCGTGGAGGATAGAGACATTGTCTTCTACGATGGCGGTCTCGCCAATAACGATGCTGGTGGCATGATCTAAGAAAATCCCACAGCCGATTCTGGCGGCGGGGTGGATATCTACACCGAAGACTTCACTGCTGATACTCTGAAAGTAGAGCGCGAGGGACTTTCTGTTCTGATGCCAGAGGTAGTGAGCGATACGATAGGTAGTGATGGCGAGGAAGCCTTTGAAGAAGAGCATGGGTGCTAGCATGTTCTGGCAGGCGGGGTCTCGCTCCACGATTGCCTGCATATCTGCCGCGGCACTAGCGGCGATTTTCTTATCAGCAGTGAAAATTTCTAAGAGAAGCGGCATGAGCTCATCTCTGCCCATGTCGTCTCTAGCTAGCTTGCGCGCTAGCCGAGCTGCAAGTGCTGTGTTGAGGCACTGGCGCTCTATGATAACATCAGAAAGCAGCGCTTGGAGCTGGGGCTCGGATTCTGCAAGATGGATGGCCTGAAGCTTAATGGATACCCAGCTCTGTTGCAGGTCTATGTGCGTTGCATGACAGAGTTTGTATGTATTGGAGTTAGAGTTGTGATCCATGATGTGATTGATTCGTCGTAGTGAAAATTTCCCAGAAATTAGAATACGCCTGTAGAGCGTCTGTGCAGCTAGCGAAGAGCACTGATAGCATACTTAGGCTAGAAGAGATAGCACAACGTGAGAATGTGTCATCGAATTTCCTCGTGCAGATACTAAATGCGCTGCGGTCTGAAGGGATTATCCAGAGCAAGCGCGGCAAGCATGGAGGATATTTTATGGATAGAAATCCTGAGGATATTAGTCTCTATGAAATCATAAAGGCAGTAAATTCTGGAGTAGTGGCGGATGTGACGGTGAAGGATGGCGATTCAGCCGAGCAGGTAGCTAGTATTTGGAAATCGATCAGTAATGACATTGATGACCTGCTGAAGAAAACCTCACTCAAGGATATGATGGGGAACGAGGACACTTACATGTATTATATCTAGCTTTTACAAGATGGATGAGTGATTCCCCTGACTTGTTTAAATCATATTGAGCAGGTCTTTACGTTCTTTTTTTAAGTTGATGCGAGCTTTGAGTTCCCATTTTCTGATGGCATATGTGGTCTGGAAGAGGTTGTCGCGGTTGAGGAAGTTGGTAAGGACTCGGGCGCGGGCTTCGGAGTACTCTGTTATTCCTACCCAGCTGTATTCATGGCGGATTTTTTCTGCGTAGTCGTGGTATTTTTTTGGCTCGGACCCGAGGATGGAGAGGTCGATGTCACACATGATTTCCTCTGCGTGCATTCCTTCGGTTTGCTTGTGTCTAGTGGCTAGGATGAGCGCGTGGCAGTCCGTCGCGAGCGGGTGCCCGCGGAGATAATGGTTGGCAAGCGCAGCACTGGATTCTTCATTGTCTGCTCGCTGGGTGTCATAAACAATATCATGAAACCAGATGGCAAGCTCAATGGCATCACGGATAGTGTTAGACGGCTGAGATGGCCATTCGTCTAGTTTAGTGAGGCAGTCCTCGATGTGAACTAGGTTATGGTAGTGACGGTTTTCTTCAGAGTAGAGGGTTACAAAATTTTTCCAGAGTGTCTCCCGTTGTGGTATAGTGACTCGGTTACTAAATTTGGTCCAGCGCTCCTGAAGAATAAATGGCATTTTCAAAGCGATAGTCAATTTATCCGCCCGCGGCGATATTAATGATCTCGATTTGATCATTTTCTTTAAAACAGATGCTTGGATAGTCTCTGGGGAAAATGGCGATTTTGTTGTGCTCTACGACTACTGGCTTACCAGCGAGTCCCAGAGAATCAAGTAGTTGCTGGATACTAGTGTCATTACTGACAGAAATTTCCTTCTCTTTACCATTGAGGCTGATTTTCATAGATCTTTTAGTGTTGTAAAATAGCTTCATCCCAGTCCTTCCAGACCGGCTCGTAGCCTTGGGTCTGGATCAGATGGGCGATGCTGGCAGGAGAGCGGGTATCGTCAATTGTGAACTGCTCGGTGGCTTTTTGGCAGGGTGTTTTGTCTGACTCGGCTATCTCTACGCGCTTACCTTTTACCGTGAGGTGGAGGTCATCATGCCCTGCGCCGGTGTATCCACCTGGTTCTGTCTGAGAACCCGCTGACATGTGGGTGACTCCCAGCGGGACGAGCGCGTCCCGGAGTGATGCCGGCTCACGGGTACTGAGGACGATGTTTACCTGTGGGAAACAAATGCGGAATGCGAAGAGGAGCTGCACAAAGGCTTTGTCATCGAGAAACAGATCCGGATTTGGGGTGTATTGATAATTTCCGGCGTAGGGGCGCATCCGTGGGAATGCGACGGAGAACGAGGCTTTCCAGCAGTGCTTGTAGAGGTATTCTAGGTGGGCGGCGAGTGCGATGGCTTCTTTTTTCCATGGTGCTAGCCCGAAAAGGGCGCCAATGCCGATGCGGCGGAAGCCGCCATCGTAAGCGCGCTCTGGACACTCTAGCCGCCAGTCAAAGTTCTTCTTTGGTCCTGCGGTGTGCAGCTTAGAATAGGCGTCACGGACGTAGGTTTCCTGGTAAACGATGAGTCCTTCAGCACCATGACTCACCAGCTCGCCATACTGATGATCCTTCATAGGACCTACCTCAATGGCGATGGTGGGGATGAAGGATTTGATGGCGTCAATGCATTTTTGGAGATAACCGTCTGAGACAAATTTAGGATGCTCGCCAGCGACAAGAAGGACACTTCTAAATCCTAGGCCATAGAGATGGCGTGCCTCGGTGACTACTTGCTCGATAGTAAGTGTGGTCCTGAGGATAGCGTTATCCCGCGAGAATCCGCAGTAAGAACAGTTGTTTACGCACTCATTAGAAACGTAGAGTGGCGCGAACATCCGCATGGTTTTGCCAAAGTTCTGAAGCGTCAGGGTCTGGCTCTGCTGAGCCATCGCCTCTAGTTGCTCATGATTAGCTGGTGAAATGAGGTTTTCAAATTTCCGCAGTAGCGCAGATTTCTGTTCAGGCAGTTGGTTAAATGTTTCTACGAATGACATATCAGTTGATGGGGTACCCATGGCGCATGATGGTCATATTGTCAATGGAGATGAGGGGTGAAGGGATAGGCAGATTGATGATTTGGCTATTCATCTGCGATTACTCTGACTATAGATGTCTATGCAACCTAGCTTCAAAGTAATCGACTATCAGGATACCCCACTCGGCGCAGTGATGCTGCGCAAGCGCACGATGATGACGCTTGATAATTTAGAGGTTTACGAAATCATGTTAGGCCAAGATTTTCTGATGTCGTCTCTTTTCACGGTGGTGGAAGAGGCGCTTTCGACTTTGGGGATGGCTGCTACTGAAAAAGCATTCCCCGGAAATAATGAACTTAATGTTGTGGTTGGCGGACTCGGCCTAGGCTACACTGGCAAGGTGGCGCTTGACCACGCTTCCGTGGGTGAACTCATTATCGTCGATTATTTACAACCAGTGATCGATTGGCATGTGCAAGGGCTCGTCCCACTCGGTGCCGGACTTACTGCTGATCCTCGTTGTCGGTATGAGCATGGAGATTTCTTTAAGCGCGCAGTTTCGGAAAATGGAATTGGCTTCGACTCAGCGGACCCTGAAAAGAAATTCCACGCCATCCTGCTCGATATCGATCATTCACCAGCGCATCTTCTGAATGAACAACACGCGAGTTTCTATCATCTAGATGGACTGCGTAAAATGACCGATCAACTGCACCCTGGGGGGATCTTTGCCCTATGGTCCGATGATCCTCCAGAGGAGAACTTCATGAAAACCCTGAATGAAGTGTTCAGCAACTGTGAGATCCACGTGGTGCCTTTTAATAACCCGATCCTAGGAAGAGATTCTGAGAGCACGGTTTATGTTTGTTATTAAACCTTAGTTGAGGTTCAGCGGGCCGACTCGAAAGGCTTTCCAGTATTAGTTCCCTCTGGTGTTGCCAGAGGAGCAACTCTAGCTGTGGAGCATTCATTTGGGGAAATGGCAGTGGTGATTTTGGTAATGATCTTGCCGGAGCTAAGTCTGTGGATACCACATCTGCTGGATTTAGAGGAACCTCGTTCAATACAATGACGCTCACACCATTGAACAGCACTGATCCTGCTTACATTATTGACACCTTGTATTTTGACATTGGTGCACGCACCAATGGACCAGACGGGTTTTCACTAACTTACACAAGTGGCGGTTTGGGGCCTGCATCAGTAATTATTGATACTTAAACCGAACTTCCGCAAAGCTCTTCTCGGACTCGGTGGGCTCGCTCTCATTCTCCGTCGTGTAGGTAATCTCGACATCCAGTTCGCTGGACTCTAACGGAGTCACCGTGTGCGGATTGTCCGTACACGAATTTTTTGTTTCAATGAAAGATAATTTGTAATAAACGTCTATTCACGGTCACATTGTTTTTTGATACTGACGCTTAATTTCTTCTATCTATTGATCACCCCATAATTATCATGAATTTTAATTTGCAGAAATCTATTCACACTGAGCCCACCGGCGTTCAGCAAACTCCTCGTCTATTGCCCTTCTGGGCGGTGAGATCTTTACTACCAGCAGCTGTAATCTCCGTGTTTTCCATGAATGCATCCATTGCTCTGGGTGGGGAAACATCAGGGTATCCATCCTATTACCATCAGGTTGAGGCGGGTGAAGCCAAGACTCTGGAATGCGAGGTGGCTGTCTATGGCGGAACTCCTGCTGGTGTGACTGCAGCGGTGCAAGCGGCTAAAATGGGGCGCAAGGTGATTCTATTATCGTTTAACAAGCACGTAGGTGGATTGACATCGGGAGGACTTACTGCCACGGATGTGGGGGCAAAGTCCTCGATCGGTGGGATGGCGAAGGGTTTCTATGATGAGGTCGGTGGGATTCTTGACTTTAGTGCTGTGAATGCGGAAACGCTTTATCGCAAGATGCTTTCTGATGCCGGAGTGACTGTTTTATACAATCGTTGTCTAAATGATTCGGTCTTAAAGGACGGAAAACTGGTTTCAATCAGCATGGAAACAGGGGAGACTATTAAAGCTTCTGTGTTTATCGATGCTACTTATGAAGGTGACCTGATCGCTGCTGCCAATGTTTCCTACCAGGTAGGGCGTGAGCCTGCTAGCACTTATGGTGAGTCGCTCGGTGGGCAGTGGCAGACTGTTTCCTGGAGGGGAGTCTATCAGTTCTGTGGGTTGCCAATCAGCCCTTACGTCATTCCAAGCGACCCCAAGTCCGGTCTGCTGCCTGAAATTTCAGCAGAGCCTGCTGGTAAGCCAGGGGAGGGTGACTACAATATCCAGGCATACAACTTCCGTATGCATCTAACTCAAAAAGAAGGTAAGGTGAAATTTGTTAAGCCGGAGGGCTATGACGCTGGTCAGTTCGCTCTACTGGCGAGATTTCTGAATTTTGATCCAAAGGTCCGCTGGACTCTGAACTATACGACTGCCCCGATGACCGATGGTCCTGTGCAGATGCGTGAAGGAGATAGTAATAATGCGGGAAGTTTCTCCTCGGACTACGTCGGTGGCAGCCACACCTGGCCGGATGGCACTTATGAGCCAGGCTCATTTGCAGAGCTTCCAGCACCACGCCGTGGGATTACAATGCCATGGCGTGAGCTCTACCAGCTACGTGAAAAGGTTTTCCAAGATCATGTGGACTACCAGCAAGGACAGCTGTATTTTCTGGCAAATGACCCACAAGTGCCCAAGGAACTGCAAGCCAGGGTTAATACCTTTGGCCTCCATCCAGACGAGTTTAAGGAAACGGCCAACTGGCCGCACCAGCTTTATGTGCGTGAGGGCAGACGGATGCTTTCCGATTACGTGATGACTCAGGCGGACTGTGAGTCCAAGCGCGTTGCCGAGGATTCTGTGGGGCTAGCATCGTATCCAATGGACTCACACTTTTGTCAGCGAGTCGTCGTTGTCGAAAAAGGGAAAACTACGGTTCGGAATGAAGGCGGATTTGGTCATGCATGTCCGAAGCCTTATCCTATTTCCTACCGCTCAATCGTTCCCAAGGAGAGCGAATGTACTAACTTACTAGTCCCCGTAATGCTGTCTTCCTCGCATGTAGCCTTTGGCTCGATCCGCATGGAACCAGTCTTCATGATTCTCGGTCAGAGCGCGGGAACTGCGGCAAGTATGGCCATTGAGGGAAATATTTCTGTCCAAAAGGTTGATTACACAAAGCTGAAAGAACGTCTGCTTGCTGATGGACAAAAACTTTGAGCTGTATCGATCATACATTCTAAGTGTGTCTGGGAGGGATTTGAAATCAAATACAAGTTGCCACCCACTCACTATGTGCCTGGCATTATTGCTCTCCCAGATCGGTCACTTCGACGGGGTGATAGGCGGTAAAGGATCTAGCTTCTGGCCTACCCAGACGATGGTCGTAAATCACTTCGATTTTGTGATCGTTCACGAGTTTTAGGAAGCGTTCACGATAGATCTTATTGCTGTGCCCAATGCGGGTAGTTTGGGCGTAGACGCTGCCCGACCCCGGGGTGCGATTTTTTAAGTCTTTGAGTCCTTTGCTTAGAAACTGGCGGTTCCGCCATAGACACAGACATCGGCGTTGTGACTGTCGCCATCAAGATAGTTGTCCATTTTCATTGATTATTTTATCTGAAGATTAGCCGTTTTCAGTATGGGGTTGCTGGCCCAAAACCTACCGCCGGAGTGGCTCATAATTCATCATTCATCATTCACTACTTTCCTATTGATCTGGAGTGATTTTTTTAGAGTTGGTTACTGTTTTTTTGAGGGGTTTTTGTGAGTTTTGTGTGTGGTTGGTCTTTACTTACGTTCGATTAGGTTTAGACCTTTTCTGGGGGTGATCAATAGGATTTTTTGCTCAAGTAAACGTGAAGAAAGATGGAGGAAGAGTGGAAATTTAGTTACCCGGATTTGCCTGTTAGTGGGGCGAGGGATGAGGTGATCTCAGCATTGAGAGATCATCAGGTGGTGGTGGTGGTGGGTGCTACGGGGAGCGGGAAGACGACTCAGCTGCCAAAAATGGCGCTGGAGTATTTACAGGAGATTTCTGCTGGGAGCGGTAAAGTTGTTGGTAAGCGTAAGCTGGTGGGGTGTACTCAGCCTAGGCGGATAGCGGCGGCGAGTGTGGCTAAGCGGGTGGCGGAGGAGATGGAGGTGTCGCTCGGTGAAGAAGTGGGGTATCAGGTGAGGTTTGATGATGTTTGTGGCAAGAATACGGTGCTGAAGTTCATGACGGATGGGATTCTACTGGCTGAGACGCAGGGTGATGTGCGGTTGGGTGGGTATGGTGTGATCATCATTGATGAGGCTCATGAGCGGAGTTTGAATATTGATTTTCTGTTGGGTTATCTGAAGCGCTTGTTAGTGGAGCGTGCTGATTTGAGGGTGATTATCTCATCGGCGACGATGGATGCGGGTGGGTTTTCGGATTTCTATGGGAAGGATACTCCGGTGATCGATGTGGAGGGGAGAACATTTCCGGTAGAGACACGGTATTTGGAATCTCGTGCTGATGAGGATATTTCTCGTTGTGTGGCGCGGTGTGTGGATAGTATTTCTAAGGAAGGGGAACCTGGGGATGTGTTGGTGTTTCTGCCAGGTGAGCGGGAGATCCGTGAGTGCGCGGAGGTGCTGGAGGGGAGAATGATGGCGAGTACGGTGGTGTTGCCACTGTATGCGCGGATGGGGATGGCTGAGCAGCAACGGGTGTTTAATACGATCCCTGGGGTTCGGCGGGTGGTGATGGCGACGAATGTGGCGGAGACTTCGCTGACGATCCCTGGGATCGTCTATGTGGTGGATACTGGGGTGGCACGGGTGAGTAGGTGGAACCCGAGTCGACAGGTGCAGCGGCTGCAGGTGGAGAAGATAAGTAAGGCGAGTGCAAGGCAGCGCAAGGGGCGGTGTGGCAGAATTTCTGATGGGGTGTGTTATCGGCTCTATGGTGAAGAGGATTTCGAGGAGCGTGATGAGTTTACTGACCCGGAAATCAAGCGGAGTTCGCTGGCTGGGGTGATTTTACGGATGAAGTTTCTGGGGCTTCCAGAGATAGATGAGTTTCCATTTCTCGACCCGCCATCTTCTAAGCATGTGGCTGAGGGGTATAGGACGCTGCGGGAGATCGATGCTCTGGATGAGGAGAATGAACTGACTGGGATAGGGAAGACGATCGCTAGGGTTCCGGTGGAGCCGAGGCTGGCGCGGATGTTGTTAGAGTCTGTGAGGGTAGGGTGCTATGAGGAGATGCTGGTGATCGTGAGTGGTCTGAGTGTGATGGATCCCAGGGAGCGTCCATCGGATAGACAGAAGGAGGCGGATGATGCCCATAAGCGGTGGGATGATGAGGAGTCAGACTTTACCTCGCTGCTGCATCTGTGGGGTGATCTGAATGAATTTAGAGAGACGGGAAAAAGGGGTGGCTGGCAGCGGAATCAGCTGAGGAAATTTTGTAAGCGAAGTTATCTGAATTTCCGTAGGGTGATGGAGTGGGGTAATCTTCATAAAGAGCTGCGGCAGGTGAAGGTATCGCGGCAGGTGATCAAGGGTGAGCTCGGGGAGATGAAGGGCTGGGCTAGTCATGAGGTGTTGCATAAGGCGCTGCTTGTGGGGATGCCGAGGCAGGTGGGGAAGTATGATAAGGAGGCACGCGCTTATAAGGGGGTGAGTGCGCGGGAGTTTGCGATTTTCCCCGGAAGTGGGATGTTTGGTCAGAAGAAGCCTGAGTGGCTGCTGGCTTATGACATGGTGGATACGTCACGGCTGTGGGCGCGTCGGGTGGCGAGTATCGATCCGCAGTGGCTAGAGGAGGTAGTGCCTAATTTATGCCGGTGCAGATATCATAGTGCGAAGTGGGATAGGAAGCAGGGGGCGGTGTATGCGAAGGAGATTGTGATGTTCGGTCCGCTGATGATCGTAGAGGATAGGAGTGTGCATTTTGGTAGGATCGATCCGGTGGCTACGTGGGGGATTTTTGTTAGGGAAGGATTATTGGGGAATGGGCTGCATCGGACGCCGAAGTGTCTGGGGCGGCTGGAGTCATTGCGCTCTAAGGTGGCTGATATGGAGCAGATGCTGAGGAGAGTGGGCGGAGTGTGGAGTGATGAGAAGGTGTTAGAGTTTTTTGAGGCGAAAATTCCTAAAGAAATCTATACGGCTAAAGCATTTAATCAGTGGGAGACTGAGCATGGTGATGAGATTCTGTTAGAGATGCAGGATGTGATGTATGATGATGTCACTGAACTTCAGTATGAGCTGGCAGGTTATCCTAGTGTGTTGAGAGATGGTGGTGGGGATGCCGGTGATGATGGAGGCCAAGAGTATCCAGTTTATTATAAAGTAGCGCATGGCGATCCGGATGATGGGGTGACGCTGGGTGTTCACGTGGATCAGCTGTTAGAAATGAGTGAGTCAGTCCCTGACTGGGGAGTGGAGGGGATGCTAGAGGAGCGGGTGTTTTTATTGATCAGAAGTATGCCGAAGGGGCAGCGGGTGGCTTGTAATCCTGCGGGGGCTACGGCGAAGGCATTTGTGAGTTACGTGTGTGATCGCAGGGCTTTTGGTGGTTTTGGGGTTGGTGCGCTGTTAGCGGTTTTGGCGGAGTATTTATCGAGGCAGACGGGCTTGAGCATCGATGCGGGGATGTTTGATATGCAGAAGCTTCCCGAGGAACTACAGACTAAGGTATGGGTGTGTGATGATGAGGGGAATGAGCTAGCGATGGGTAAATCTGTGGCTGAGATCCGGAAGAAGTTATCCCGCTTGCTGGATGCGAGATTTGAGAGAGAGAGTGGTGCGGAGTGGGAGATGAGTGGGATGCTGGGCTGGGAGTGCGGTGATCTGCCGGATCACATAGAGGTGCGTGGTAAGTATGCATTTCCTGCACTAGTGGATGAGGGTGATGCGGTGGGGGTGAAAGTTTATCTGACAGAGTGGGAAGCGGAGTGGAGTCACAGAGCGGGATGTGTGCGGTTGTTTCTTTTAGAGCACGCTGATCATGCTAAGTATGTGATGAAAAACATTCCGGTTTCGACTGAGGTGCGCTTGTATTTACCTCATCTAGGGCAGGCTGGCGGGGTGAATCAGGCTGAGTTGCTGCGCTGTGCGGTGGAGGGTGTGTTTGGTGCAACTCTTCCAAGAGATGAAGCGGACTACAGAAAACTTACCTCTGATGGTAGGGGTGAGTTGTTTGGCAGCTTGGAGCAGGTGGGAGCGATCCTTGCGGAGGTGATCAATGCGTCTCGCGAGGTGGAGGCCTATTTAGAAAAGAATAAAAACGACAAGCATCTGGACGAGGTGCTGTTTGATTTTCGAGGTCAGTTAGATTGGCTACTGAGGAAGGATTTCATGAAGCAAGTTGGCTGGTCTGGGCTGCAGCAATATCCTAGGTATTTCCAAGGGATAAAGGAGAGGATTAAGCGCTTGGCTTCATTGCCGTTGATTAAGGATCTAGAGAAGATGGACTTAGTCCATGACTATTTGGTGCCTTGGGAAAATGCTTGGAAGAATAAGCGCGAGAATGGAGCGCTTATTGCGGCTGGTTATTTATTAGAGAATTTCCGCCTTACTTGTCTGGCTCCGCGTATCGTGAATAAGGGCGCCGTGAGTGAGAAGAAGCTCGCTGAGGTACTTGCTGGGTGTGGTGTGGTTAAGCATTCTTCGTGATTCTGAATCCTACGCAGTTTTTAAGTGGGGCGATGTCTTCTTGAGTGAAGTTTTTTATGTGGTGGGATAGAGTGGATTCCTCGGTAATTTCTTCGATGAATTCTAGCACTTCTTGGTCTTCGCCCTCGAGGACGAGTTCGACGGAGCCGTCTGGGAGGTTGTTCACCCAGCCCATGACATCGAATCCAAGCGCGATTTGGCGTGTGGCGTAGCGGAAGCCTACCCCCTGGACGCGGCCTTCGAAAATAATGCGTTTGGTGATCATGGGTGTTAGGTAAGACGAAATGAAACAGGCAGGCAACCTTTATCAAGCAGGCAGCTTCTTTTTTGAAATGAGATGTCACAATATTTACCGTCGATGACAATAGTTAGTGAATGATGACTAAAGTTGTGCAGAATCAAGAAATGATAGAACGTGAAAAATTTTCCGAGCTCGCGAGAGAATACCATGGTGAATTCCTTATCTACGCTAGGTCGCTGACCCGTGAGGAGAATACATCCAAGGACATCGTGCAGGATAGCTTTGTGGCTGCCTGGAAGAATAAGGGTAAATTTGACGTCACGAGAGACTTCGGTTCATGGATGCGGGGGATTATCCGTAACAAGTGGCGGGAGTATTTACGTAAGAATAAACGCAATATTTCGCTCGATGACGAGGTGTTAGAAAGTATGGAAGCAGAAATGCGCGACTGGCAGTCGATGCGAACGGATGGCGGGCCATCTGTATTCATGAAGTTAGAGAGCTGCTTGTCTAAGCTCCCCGAGACGCTGCTGCAGGCGGTGAAGAGTTTTTATTATGAAGGGAATAGCACGGATGAAGCGGCTGAAGATTTATCGATAGGTGGAGCCACACTGCGTAAGCGACTACAGAGAGCGAGAGTGAGCTTGAAAGAATGTGTCAGTGGGGGAAATAACTAATTTAAAAAGGAGAAAGAAAATGGAAAACGAAAATAATTTAATCGATAGCCTGCTCAAAGAGCATGCTAAGAATAAGGGAGTGGATGAGAAATTTCTCAGCGAGCTTGAGAATAAGATCGATGCTGCAGAGCGAGGGAACGTGATTCCCATCGACCAGTCATCTGGCGGGTCAGGCTCTAGCAGGCGAGGTCTGGGTCTGGGGATAGGAGTCGCCGCTTGTGCCGCGTTCTATTTAGCTGGGTCTACCTTATGGAAGGATAGCAGCAACTCAGAGGTGATCGCGCTGGAGAGTGAGGCGGCTGATCAGCAAATAGAGGATGCTAAGAATAGTTTACCGGAAATTCAAGGTGCTAGATACGCTCGGGAAGATGAGCCGAAAATGTCTAATGAGATTAAGAAGAAGCCATCAGTGCTTAGTGCTGATAAGGCGAAAGCGATCGCTAGCCGAGTTCCTTCTACAAGAGATGTGGTTGATCAGGAGATGGAAATGCAAAAGAAGGAAGGCAAAGATTTTGCGGCCACATCAAAGGATAAATATTTAGCTAAGGAGGCCTCTTTGCGATCTAAATCTGTCGATAAGTTAAACGAGATAAAAGGGAAGAGACAGCCGGCGCTTTTAGCAGGTAAAGCACTGTCTGAGGCTTCACCTATTGAATTAGCTGCAAGTTCCGGGTTCGGCGATTCAGTGGCTGAAGCAGGGCTCAGAAGAGGGCTTGATGAGAGAACGAGACAGAATGGGATGTTGTTAGGTAGAGGCAGGTCTATCGAGGGTATTAACGCTGAACAATATGGTAAGTTGATCGAGAATGATTTCACTGCGCCTGTCGATAAGGAGACTAAGAGATCTACCTTCGCGATTGATGTGGATACTGCTTCTTACGCTAATGTCAGAAGATTAATTACTGCTGGCAATCAAGTGCCTGCGGATTCTGTTAGAATAGAAGAAATGATCAACTACTTCGATTATCAATATGGAAAGCCAGTTCAAAATAGTAAGCATCCTTTCGCAGTTCATGTGGATGCGGCTGCTTGCCCTTGGAATGAAAATAACAAGTTGGTAAGGATAGCGCTGCAGGGAAAAGAGATCATCCGTGAGGAACGGCCAGCATCTAATGTGGTGTTTCTGTTGGATGTTTCAGGTTCTATGAATCGCGCTAATAAACTGCCACTACTCAAGAAGAGCTTGAAGTATCTGTTAGAGGAGATGAGTGAGGAAGATACGATTAGTATCGTAGTCTATGCTGGGGCTTCTGGATTAGTTCTCCCAGCTACAAAGGTGGACGATGCTGGCAGAGTGATGATTACTAAAGCCATGGAGAAACTCAGCGCAGGCGGCTCAACAGCAGGTGGGGCGGGAATCAAGCTGGCGTATAAAATAGCGCAGGAGAACTTCATTAAAGGTGGAGTGAATAGAGTGATTCTTGCCACTGACGGTGATTTCAATGTGGGTGTCTCAGATCCTGATGAGCTGACTGATCTAGTGAAAGAGAGAGCCGGAAAAGGAGTGGATATTTCAGTCCTAGGGTTCGGCACGGGGAACCTTAATGATAATATGCTAGAGCTGATCACGAACAATGGTAACGGGAATTATAGTTATATTGATACGATTAAGGAAGGGCGGAAGGTTCTACTTGAGGATATGATGGGGACGCTGGTGACGATTGCTAAGGATGTAAAAATCCAAGTGGAATTTAATCCTGAGAAGGTGAAGGAATATCGTCTCATCGGATACTCTAATAGAATGTTACCCAACGCTGCATTTCTCGATAAAAAAGCAGATGCTGGTGAAATAGGTGCGGGACACAGAGTCACTGCGTTTTACGAAATAGTGCCAGGGGTAGCATTGGATAAAAGCAAGCTAGATGGCCTCCGTTATGGGGCAAAAAATAAAGCTGAAGTAAAAGCCAAGAAATCAACTGAAGCACTTAAGCATGTGGACGAATTACTCTTCGTGAAGCTAGCGTATAAGCAACCCGAGCAGAAAGTAAACGATGAGAGCACTTATTTATCCGTTGCTTTAAAAGACAATGATAAAGCCTGGGGTCAGGTGGATGATGATTTTAAGTTTGCAGCGTCAGTTGCCTTATTTGGGATGGTTCTCAGGGATAGTGAGCACAGCGGTGATGGGGATTTAGATCTGGTCAAGCAGCTAGCGGAATCGGGTAAAGGTGCTGATGGAAAGGGTCTCAGAACAGAGTTCATTCATTTAGTGAATAAAATGAAAGAAAGAAAAATTGAGAAGCGTAATAGATAGGAGCTTGGATTCAATAAATAAACGCAACTTTTGATTAGCAGGAAGTAAACCAGGGCTTTTACATTCGGGACAAACATCATATAGTGTCAATTTAGGCTTGTACGCTGTATACAGGTGCTTTATGATGAAGGGATGCCACGTAATCCAAACAAAATTGACTATTCTCTAGGTTTTACT
>Ga0209711_10001857_pt1 | contig 19916 bp, 14 predicted proteins | sample ArcticOcean_MG_C_7_FD_187441 | JGI IMG/M metagenome (GOLD analysis project Ga0209711, IMG submission 187441) | Marine microbial communities from western Arctic Ocean - ArcticOcean_MG_CB11_88 (SPAdes) (version 2) | ecosystem: Environmental > Aquatic > Marine > Oceanic | place: Arctic Ocean...
TCTTACCATCTTACTGATATAACACCACATTTACTGACTTTAAAGCGCATAAACACTTAAAGTCATCGCATTCATAATGCTGGGGTCGGCGGTTCAAGTCCGCCCGTAGCTACCATCTCTATTTATCGCAACACCAACCGATTAATCCAGCCTACCTTTAGGGCCGGTAGTTGTCTCATCTTTGTACAATCTCAATTTGAAGCCTTTCTAGAACTCACCAATGCTAAATTAAAGACACCTATCAACCTTATTCCGCCTATTCACTCAACAATGTCTTCACCAATGAAATCGCCATCAGCGCCATCACCACTGAAAACGGCAATGCGCCAATAATCATCACTGACCTCAGTGCATCCATGCCACCGGCGGACAGTAACACGCCGATCAATAGCGCAAAGATCACCCCCCAGATAATCACGTGCTTAGCCTGTTTTTGACTCTGACTGCCGCCAGAGGCGAGGGTGTTAATAATCAGGATTCCCGAGTCTGCTGAGGTAACCAAAAAGGTCATCAGCAAAACAACAATGACCACTGACAGGGCAACGGCCAGCTCAGGGGAGAGAATCAGGTTGATGGTTTTAAATAACTGGGCAGAAATATCCGCGTTAACAATCACCCCCTGAGCAACCCCAGTCAATTCCAGATCAATCGCCGTGGCACCGACAAAGGCAAACCAGACCAGGCAGATCAATGAGGGAATAATCATCGCCCCAATCACATATTCGCGAATAGTGCGGCCGCGAGATACGCGAGCTAAAAACAGTCCTACAAAGGGCGCAAAAGCTATCCACCAAGCCCAGTAAAAAATAGTCCAAGCACTCTGCCAGCCCTGTAGTGCGGAGGCAGGATCTGCCCCGCCGCCTGACCATACGGTGGTCGACATGGCGGGCATTGCCACTAGGTAGTCCCAGATCGCGTAGAAAAAGGTTTGCAGGGCAAAGAAGGTGGCACCAAATATGACAAAGAAGGCGATCACAAATGCCGACAGGCCCATATTAATATTAGAGAGCCACTTGATGCCTTTTTTCAGTCCCGACATGGCCGACAGGCAGGAGGCACTGATAATAAGCACCAACCCAACCAGTTGAGCCACCAGAGTCGGCTTGCCACTGTTATCCACCAACCACTCGGCACCGCTAATATTGAAAAAACCTGAAGCCAGCTGGGAGACGCCATAACCAATGGTCACACTGAGGCCAACAATGGTCGCCAGAATCGCCACTATATCCACCATATGCCCTGCGCCGCCTGACATGGCTCGACCAAATAGCGGTTGCAGTGCACTGCGAATCGTCAGTGGCAAACCGCGATTGTAAGAGAAGTAACCCAAGGACATGCCCACCACGCCATAACAGGCCCAGGGAGTCAGACCATAGTGCAGCAGCGCCCATTTGTAGGCATTGCGGACATTATCTTCATTGAGACCGTTGGTGAGACCTTTGATGGTGTCAGGGTTATTGGCAAAGTGAAAGATCGGTTCGGCGGTGGAATAGGTCAGCATACCAATGCCAATACCTGCGCCAAACATCATCGACAGCCAGGTGAACATAGAAAATTCAGGCTTTTCATCGGCCTTGCCCAACTTCACATGGGCTGTGCGAGACCAAATACCCAGTACCAGGCAAATAAGAGTGTAAAAAGCGGTGACATAAATATACCACCCGGCGAAATTGGCCGTGGTCCAATTCTGCATGCTGAGCAACAGCTCACCCGCAGCGGAGGGGGATAAGCCCACCCAGATAACCAGCGCGCCGATAAGCAACTTGGGCACCACAGCAACAACCCGATTGAAACCTTCATAAAACCCTGATTGCTCGGTGGTAATCGCAACAGCAGGCTGATTATCAATTGACTTTTGTTGGCCCAAGATATCATCTCCCCTTTAATATTTTTTGGTTATTGTTGTCACTTTTATTATTTTTCAGCCGTCACTGAAAACCTAACGACTCACCACCTGTAGCTTATCACAGCATTGTTTTGTTTGAATTTTACTAGGGGTATTGCATGGCATTGGAGGTATATTGACTTGCTGGCATCAATCTCCTGTTGCCTAAAGAGGCCTAGAGAGGCCTAAGACTCTATTACAAGTACAAAAACATACTCGAAACCGAATCGCTTCAGTTAGAATATCGCTGACTAGGGGACCTATAATGATAAAAAAACCATCCCACCGACTTTTGATACTGGGCTTTACTCTCGCAATTGCCACACTGCAGGTGCAGGCCCAACCCAAGGCCGTCAGCGAACTGCTGTTTGATCGCGCGCCCATAGATGATGAGGGTCGATTCACCAATTATCAGAGCGAGCTGTCGCATGGCTCACTAGGCGTAAGACTGTCATTCTTTCTGCGCCGCTTTGGCACAATGTTTCGCAGTGATGACGGCGCGCCCCAAAAAGTGGCCAACGACGGTGATTTTCTGCGCAATAATAGCAGCACCCCCACCGCCACCTGGATAGGTCATGCCACTCTATTGGTGCAGATGGATGGGGTGAACTTCTTAACCGATCCTATCTGGTCGCAGACACCCAGCCCCGTGCCCTTGATTGGTCCCAGTCGCTGGGTTGATCCCGGTGTTGCTCTTAAAGATTTGCCGACCATCGATTTTGTTGTGATCTCACACAATCACTACGACCATCTCGATTTACCCAGCCTGCGTAAACTGGCTGCACTGAATTCTGAGACAGTATTTTTTGTGCCACAGGGCAATGGCGACCTATTGCGTAAAAATGGCATAGACCAAGTGCAGGAATTGAACTGGGGCGATACCGCCAGCTATAAAGGCACCACCATTCACTGCCTGCCAACCCAACACTGGAGCAAGCGCAACCTTACCGACACCCGCAAAGCACTCTGGTCATCCTGGGCCATTACGGGGCCGGAGCGGCGCTTTTACTTTGCCGGAGACACTGGCTACTTTGGTGGATTTAAAGAGATTGGCGCCAAACTGGGGCCCTTTGATCTTGCGGCTGTGCCTATAGGGGCTTATGAGCCCAATGCCATGATGGAGGCATCACACATGAATCCGGAAGAAGCGGTGCAGGCAGCCTTGGACGTTCAGGCCAACGCCGCAGTTGCCATACACTTTGGCACCTTTGATCTCTCTGATGAGCCTATCTCGGAACCGCCCCTGCGCTTTAAAGCTGCCGCCGAGAAAACCCAGCTCCGCCAAGCCAACAGCTGGGTACTAGACATAGGCGAAACGCGAGAATTTTAATTAGAGACTAGGCTGCCTAGGCTTGCTACTAATAGCCCTAGGCCTGCGGTCCAAATGGCGCAGGCCAACAAATCAATCAGGCTAAACTTAAGTCGCGCTGTTCCACTGACCCCGGCTAACATGGGCACTAGGCTTCTGACTGCTGGTACTAAGCGGCCTAGTACTATGGCGCCAGTGCCATGCTTTAGGATAAAGCGCTCAGCCTTCTGCAGCTGGGCGGCGCGCTTTTTGGCGAATGCGGTGTTATGCAGTTTGGCGCCGGACCAGCGGCCGAGATAAAAGCCCAGATGATCTGAGAGGCAGGCGCCGGCAAATGCTAGGGGTAGGATCTGTGCCAGTGTTAGGACCTGTTCGCTGTAGAGAAACACTGCCACGGCTAAGAGAACGGCGCCGGAGATCATCAGGCCGATACCGGGGCAGGCTTCTAGAAATGCCAGGGGTAGGATTAGCATCCAGGCGTTGTGCTTGTTGGCTTCGAGTAAGCTGACTATTTCATCGTTGATGGGGTTATTCCAAGCCTGAGGCACGCTGTGAGATGACCTCCATTAGAACAAATTAGTCTGCATCGCAGTAGCTTTAAAAAGCCTGTACTTAAAAGACTGCAATAAAAAAGGGCTACCTAAGCAGCCCTCTAAGAATCTAACTTTTTACTCAAATTAGGAAAAATCCGGATCCTGTGGATCATAAAACACCTTGGCATTGTGCACATCAGGCTTGCCACAGGTCATAGCCGCTTCCAGCTGTGCCTTAGTTTCACCGCCGTTGGTTGCCCAACCTGCATCGGCTAACTTCATGCGCTCGTGGCTAGGGTGGAAGTTACCCCAGAAAACATCAACCTCGCTTGCATCTGAATTGTTGGCATAAATACCAAAGGCGTAAAAGTTACCTTCAGTCACTGGCACCGCATCGAGCCAGGTGTTGTAGCTAACAAGAGCCAGATTCACATCGTCCATGGTTTTGCCTTCATTTAGCTGGCAGGGAAAATACGCTGAAGCAAATCTTCCAGACTCATCAAATTCGCCAAAACTATAAGGATCTCGGGGGAAGTTGAAATCCCAAGACACTCTATTAGCGCCATCGCAGACCATCACGTTTTCGTATTTGCTTGCCCAGGATTGCGCCACATCACTGGCAACCCATTCCTGCCAAGCTGCATCAGCGGCTTCTTTAGAAGACCATTGCAGTTCCCACCAACCATTGTCAAAAACGTTATTTTCACTGGCTGGAGCATAGCCCCAGGCACCGAGAATCTCACCGGAGATACCCGAATCTCGCCATTCCGCGACCATTTCATCTACTGTGGCTTCACTGAAGTCTGGGCCTGCAGTGCAGGGTATAAATTCATTGTAAAAAGTCTTCCCGACCATATCAAAAGTCACTGCTGCTGCCACAGCAACATTGGGCGCTGCTGTCGCTACCGTCTCTGGCGCTTTGTCGCTGGAACAACCCCCTAGGGCGAAAATGGTTAAACCTGCCACTATTAATTTATTCAATTTGATTCCCCTTATTGATTATTTTTAAAGTTATTTTTTTATAGAATCCGTAATAATTATACATAATCACATAGAGAAAAGGTGATCGACAAACCATTGATCAGAAATTTAGGGCTGCCCAGCCATAGCCATAAACTCTGCTATTAAAGGGTCATTGAGTTTTTTCTTAAAGCAGCATAAACCCAAATCAAAGGGCGCGATACGGGTTCCCGGCAGCAGTTCGATACGATCTTTAACCGGGCTGTTCGCCACCACCACATTGGGCGCGATACCGATACCACAGCCCAGTGCCACCATACTCACCAGCGCTTCTTGCCCTGAGACCTGAGCATAGACATTGGGGCGACCGCTATATTTTTGCCGAAACCATTGCTCGAAACGTGTTCGCGCCACACCGTGCTCAGGCAAAATAATCGGTAGGCTGGCCCAGTCAATAGTCTCTGCCTGGAGGGCTTTTTTCACTGCGCAGTTAATCGTCGGCGCGGTAATCGCCAGGGGCACTGTGGCAATAGTCTGAAAATGAATACGCGATGACAGCTCATCCGGTCGTGCAGCAATGGCTAAATCCACTTTCTGATTTTTAATCTGATCAATACCATCGGCGGCGTCACCGGTATCCAAATTGATATCAATATTGGGATGAGCCTGGCGAAACTTCTCCAATAGGGGCGGCAGATAGGAATAGGAGGCAGTTACCGAACAGTAGAGCTTTATAGAACCGCTTAGCTCTTTTTGCGACTGATTAAGCGACTGTTTCAAGCTTTTAAACTGACTAATCTGCTGATCCGCATAGCTGAGTAATTTCTTGCCTTCCTTAGTCAGCAGCACCGAACGATTGTCGCGGATCAATAACTGAGCCCCGAGCTGCTCTTCCAATCGCTGAATCGAGCGACTCAGGGTCGAGGGGCTGACATGATAAGCGGCAGCAGTTTTGCCGAAGTGCAGACTGGTGGCCAAGTGTTGAAACAATATGAGTGATCGAATATCCATAAACGCAGCTTAACCCCGCCCAACCTATATTGCAAAATACGCAACACTGTGGTGAATATATATCGTTTTAAGCAACACAGTAAATCAAGTACACTTGGCGACCTTAACAATTTAACAACCCACCGATCCCGGTGGCCGGAGACTAAAAATGGCTAATTACTTTAATACCCTAAGCCTGCGCGACAAACTGACGCAGCTGGGCAAATGCAGATTTATGGACCGCAGCGAATTTACTGATGGCTGCAACTTTATCAAAGACTGGAACATCGTCATTATTGGCTGTGGTGCTCAGGGCCTTAACCAGGGTTTGAATATGCGCGACTCTGGCCTGAATATTTCCTACGCACTTCGCCCTCAGGCGATTGCCGAGAAGCGTCAGTCGTTTCTTTGGGCCTCAGAGAATGGCTTTACTGTTGGCACTGCTGAAGAGCTGGTTCCGGCTGCCGATCTGGTTCTGAACCTGACGCCTGATAAGCAGCACACTGCTGCTGTCACCGCGGTTATGCCTTTAATGAAGCAAGGCGCAACTCTGGCTTACTCACATGGCTTTAACATTGTTGAAGAAGGCATGCAGATTCGTCCTGACCTCACTGTTGTGATGGTTGCACCCAAGTGCCCAGGCACTGAAGTCCGTGAAGAGTACAAGCGCGGCTTTGGCGTTCCAACACTGATCGCGGTTCACCCTGAGAATGATCCACAGGGCAACGGTCACGCAATCGCTAAAGCTTACGCCTCTGCTACTGGCGGCGATCGTGCTGGCGTTTTGGAATCTTCTTTTATCGCTGAAGTTAAGTCTGACCTGATGGGCGAGCAAACTATCCTTTGCGGTATGCTGCAGACCGGTGCAGTTCTGGGTCACCAGCAGCTGATCAACCTTGGTGTCGACGCAGCCTATGCTCGCAAGCTGATTCAGTACGGTTGGGAAACAGTGACTGAAGGCCTGAAGCACGGCGGCATCACTAATATGATGGATCGCTTGAGCAACCCAGCGAAAATCAAAGCCTTTGATATGTCAGAAGAACTCAAAGTCACTCTGCGCCCATTGTTTGAAAAGCATATGGACGACATTATCGAAGGTGAGTTCTCACGCACTATGATGGTCGACTGGGCCAATGACGATGCCAACTTGTTGAAGTGGCGCGCACAGACTGCCGACTCCTCTTTTGAGCAGGCTGCAGATTGCGATATCGAAATCACTGAGCAAGAGTTCTACGACAAAGGTATCTACCTGGTCGCGATGATCAAAGCCGGTGTTGAGCTGGCCTTTGAGACTATGGTTGCTTCGGGCATTATCGAAGAGTCTGCTTATTACGAGTCACTTCATGAGACGCCACTGATCGCCAACTGTATTGCGCGCAACAAGCTTTACGAGATGAACGTAGTGATCTCTGATACAGCGGAATACGGTAACTACCTGTTTACCCACGCTGCTGTGCCACTGTTGCAAGCCCATGCTAGTTCACTGACTCTGGAAGAGTTGGGTGGCGGTTTGGCTAATAGCCCTAACGCCGTCGATAACCTTCGTCTGATCGAAGTGAACGACGCTATTCGCGACCATGATGTTGAAATCATTGGCCACGAACTGCGCGGCTATATGACTGATATGAAGCGTATTGTAGAAGCGGGATAAGACCTATTTCCCAGTGACAACTTCACCGGATCAAGCCTGGCTCCCAGTGCTTGGTTCGGTGAATCATTAAGCCCCTCGGATAAGCCCCTCAAAACAAGCTCTTAATATAAGCTCGTAAAATAAGCCCCCGCAGTACCAACCGCTCATTAAGAACAGCTATCTATTAGTCGCTGTTGTAAAAAGCTGCCCGCAGAAAAACCACAGACAACGACAAGCTATCTTTTAAAAGAAGCTCAATAGGAAGTATCGAATCAAATTTAACGGGACTAGAAAAGAACTATTAGGAATGATTTAAAGCATCATTGGGCGAGCCTATCACCTAGGCCCCCCCGACGAGATTACTGCAGTCTTATGCTCTTCTTTCAGCACCGTTCAGTGCGTACCAACCGATGTAGATGTAGCACAGCATTGGAACGATAAAGCTCAACTGAATACCCATGGTATCCGCTGCCACACCCTGAACCAATGGAATCAGTGCGCCGCCGACAATGGCCTGACAGACAAAACCAGAACCTTTACTGGTCATGGAACCCAGACCTTTCACCGCGAGGGTAAAGATGGTTGGGAACATAATCGAGTTAAAGAAACCAACCGCCAAAATAGACCACATAGCGAGACTGCCGCTGGTGTTCATGCTGACCACGATCATGACGATAGCAATCACGGCATTAATCGCCAGATACTTGGTATCGGCAACATAGTTCATCAATACAGCACCTATAAGACGACCGATCATGGCCGCGCCCCAGTAGTAGGCAACCATCTCGCCAGCTTCTGCAGTGGTCAGACCACCAATCGAGCTCTCGGAGAAGTAGTTGACCAGGAAGCTACCGATAGACACTTCACCACCAACGTAAAGGAAGATTGCCAGTGCACCTAATACTAGGTGACGGTGCTCCCAGACACTGCCTTCAGCTTTCTCTTCGCTTTCCATATGAGTCAGAACAGGCAGCTTGATGCTGCGGAAAACAATTGCCGCGACAACTAGCAGAGCAGCAATCATCAGGTAAGGACCCTGAACCGCTGAAGCATCTGCGGCTACGACACCCAGAATCAATGCAGCACCGACGATTGGGCCTACAGTAGTACCAAAGGAGTTTGCTGCCTGAGCGAGATTAAGACGGCTTGCTGCAGTCTTCTCTGGCCCCAGTGCTGCCACATAAGGATTGGCTGCAACCTGCAAAACAGTAATGCCACTGGCCAGCACAAAGAAGCCAAACAGGAACAGCGGATAGAGGTGCAGACTGGCTGAGGGGTAAAACAAACAGCAACCGGCAGCGGTAGTCAGCAGACCAATCACAATACCCTGCTGATAACCGACTTTGTCGATTAATCTGCCAGCAAAGGGTGAGACAATAAAGTAAGCGCCAAAGAAGCAAAATTGCACCAGCATGGCTTGGGTATAGTTGAGGTCAAATGACTCTTTTAAGAACGGAATTAAAATATCGTTTAGAACCGTAATAAAGCCCCAAAAGAAAAACAGACATGTCATCGCGATAAACGCAAAAGTTTGCTTTCCCTGAACCTGACCCTCTGCCACTGTTGCGGTTGATGCTTCTGGTGTTGAACCTGCCATGAGACCCCCTCATTGGATAAAATTAATTAATTTTTGTTATATAAAATGTGTTGAGCGATAGACTAATTGGCAACAGGGCTATGTTCAACATTTAATCGTTGAATGGGGGCATCTGTAGGCTTGAATGCCAGTTTATTTGTCTATCGCGCGGCCAATCTAGGGGAATAGGGGGAATCCCTGGGAATTAGTCGAGGGAATCGAGAAAACGAGTCCAATCTTCAGGGGTGTCTATATCCATTGCCGCTTGAGGAAGATCGATTTCCACAAGATTGATATCCCCGCGCTGTAAGAGTGCTTTAGCGCCACTGTCCCCTGACAGTGACCTCAGGTCGGCGTATAGACTACGAGGAAAGATTGCTGGCACACCGCGTCGGCCAGCGTAATAAGCAGAGACTGTATTGCTGCCATCAAAAGCCTTCAGTAGCTGCTTTAAATCCTCAGTAGTAAGGGCAATTTGATCGGCCAAAAGAATTAACAGACCGTCAGACTGAGGATCAACATTTTCGACGCCGACGGCAATGGATGCACCCAAACCCTGCTGCCAGTGATTATTCAGAATAACCTTAGCCCCTGACATCTGTGGTTCAATCTGTTGATGGTTAGCGCCCAGTACAACCGAAACTCGACCGGGGCAAACCTCATTGGCCTTATCTATAGAGTGTTGTAGCAGCGGCTTGCCATGGTGACTGATCAACTGTTTGGCAGAGCCAAAGCGACTGGCAGCCCCTGCGGCAAGAATCAACACTTCTTTAGGTTGTGCCATTATGGGGTTTCAGAAACTGCGGCAAGAACACTACTCAAAGACTGACCTGTAGCGCCTTGCAAGACCGCGTGACACTCGGCCAGAATGGATAGGGCTATGCCCTCAGGTAATTCCGCGCCGAGATTTAATCCCGCTGGCCCAGCAAGGGGAATGCACAGCTCTTGCTCATCCAACTGCGCCAGAGCCAAAACCTGCTGCTTGCGAGAAGCCGGCCCCAGCAGTGCCAGATATTCTATGGCACTACCCTGAAAGGCTTTAATCGCATCCGCATCGATCTGCAGGTTATGGGACATTACCACTGCGGCATTCCAATGGGCTGCAGTCCTATGCTCCATAAGCTGATTCAACGGCTGGCGCAGAATCTGATCCGCAGACATAAAATACTCACGGCGACCATTGGCCGGTCGCGAATCCCAGAGGGTCACAGTCCAGCCCAAGGTCTTGGCCATCTGCACCAGTGGCTGAGCGTCGACACCCCCGCCAATCACGCACAGATGCGGCGGCGGACTCAGGTGGGTTAGCAACCAAGTCTGATTGTCGTTTTCTATTAATTCTGGGGAAGACCTTTGAGTAGAACAACCCGTAGAAAGCTGAGAAATTTCCCAGTGATTCTCGACAGTCCCATCAGTGGCAATAAGCTGAGAATAGAGGCCCATTCCACCCTGACCTAGCTGTTCATGAACCTCGGTTAAATGCAGATAGTTAAGCTCGGCCACAATCGGCTGCAAGACAATATGCACTGTGCCACCGCAGCCAATACCCAGCTGAAAAGCAATATCATCTTCATCGCCGCCATCGTAACTCACTGTCAGAGTCTGCTTACTCTGCATCACCCGCGCCGCCTGACGTTGAATATCAGCCTCCAGACAACCGCCGCTAAGCAGGCCAAACTGCTGCCCGAGATCGTTAAACAACATCATCGCGCCAGCTCTGCGATAGCAGGGCCCAACAGTTTTATATACCGTCGCCAGCACCCAGAGATGCTCGTCGCGCAGCGGGTGCCAATGCTTTAAAAGCTCTGTGAAATGATTATTCATGGCGTTAAGCCTAGCAGCAGTTCAAACAACTAGCTAAGTCTTAAGGGAAGATCGCGCAGACGCTGCCCACTGGCCTTAAATACCGCATTGGCCACTGCTGGCGCCAAGGGCGGCAAGCCAGGTTCACCGACACCCTCTGGATGTTCCTGACTCGCGACTATATGCACCTCAACCTCCGGCGCATCGGCCATGCGCAGCATCGGATAGTTATGGAAATTGCTCTGTTGAATCACACCATCGACCAATGTTATCTCGCCATGGAGCGCAGCCGTGAGGCCGAAGATAATGCCGCCCTCAACCTGATCCCGAACAATTCCCGGATTGACCACCATGCCACAATGAATTGCCGCGGTGACTTTGTGGACGACAATTTTTGTTCCTTCAATGGACACCTCAGCGATTTGTGCCACTGCCGAACCAAAGGAACTGTGAGTGGCCAGACCATGGAAATGCCCTTCCGGCAGTGGCTTGCCCCAACCCGCTTTGGCCGCAACCAGCTCCGTGGCTTCGATCAGCCGCGGATTGTTTTTCATATTGGCGAGACGGAACTGCAGCTCGTCGATAGCGGCGCTCTGGGCCAGTTCATCAATAAAGGATTCTTTAAAAAAGGCATTGGATGAATGCCCAACCGAACGCCAAAAACCGGTGCGTAACCCCGGATCCTGAGTCACATGCCGCACCGCTTTATTGGGCGTGTCATAGTCGCCATAAATACCATCGCCATTACTGGCATCGGCAATAAAGCGATTAAATAGCGGATGGCCCAGCTTGCTCAACCAATCGGTAAAGCCTTTATTAAGATAGTCTGGGGCCAACACTTCAAGCCATGCGTCAACCATATGGCCCATTATATTGGGGCCTACCCGACGCACCGCCCAGGTTTCAATCAAACCCTGTTTAGACACACCGGCCTGCATGCGCACCAGCGCCGCCGGACGATAGAAGTCATTGTTCATATCATCTTCGCGACTCCAGACAAGCTGAATATTGCGTCCGCTTTGCTTGGCAATCGCCACCGCTTCGGCAACATCATCGCCGAGAGAGCGACGGCCAAAACCCCCGCCCAAAAAGGCTGGGTGCACTTTTACTTTATCCGCATCAAAGTCGCCGTAATAAACCGCAGCGCCAGCAGAGACTTGCACCGACTGAGTACCCACATAAATTTTGCAGCTATCACCCTCCACGGCAACCGTGCAATTTAACGGTTCCATAGTGGCATGAGCTAAATAGGGTGCGTAATAGTCTGCGGCAACTACGGTCTCAGATTGATCCAGCAGCTTGTCGCCCTCACCCTCATCACAGCACTCCAAACCTTTTTGGCTGCTGTCGTTAAGGCTATCGGTAAAATTCTTATAAATGCTGTCGGATGACCAGGAGCCGAGTTCGGTTTTTCCCCAGTTCAGCTCAAGGGCAGCAGCGGCCTTTCGCGCTTGCCAGTAAGACTGGGCGACAACCGCAACACCACTTTTAATCTGCACCACATCGACTACGCCGGATTGCTTCAGGGCGGCTGAGGCATCAAAGCTCTCCAGTGCAGCACCCAATACAGGGGATCTCACCACCACTGCCCGATAGAGGTTTTCCACCTCCGCATCTATACCAAACTCAGCGGTTCCAGTGGATTTAGACAGGGCATCCAAACGCGGTCGTTCACGACCGATTTGGTCAAACTGTTCGGGGCTTCTTAAAGCTGAATTTTCTGGCACCGGCATCAAAGCCGCCACGGCGACAAAGTCACCAAAACCATAGGACTCGCCGTCAACCATGACCTGGCCATCGGCTAATGAAATTTTATCCAAGGGCTGATCAAGCTGTTTCGCGGCAGCATTGCGAATGGCCGCTGCAGTGTCAGCCGCCGCCTGTCGAAGGGGCAAGAACTGGGCGCGGGTCGCATTGCTGCCACCGGTTGCCTGCATACCCATCTCTGGGTTTTTATAGTCCTCATGAAGACTCGCCTGGCGAACATCAATGGCCGTTGGCTGAACCCGTAATTCCTCGGCAATCAGAGTGGTCAGACCATCGAGAATACCCTGCCCCATCTCACTACTGGGCAGATAAAAAATAGCCTTGTTATCAGGCGTAATTTGAATAAAGGAGTTGGGCTCAAAGGCACCGGCAATAGCGGAATAACCTTTGCCTTTAGCGACTGCGGTGGAGCAACCGACGATTAGTCCAGTGGCCGCTGCGCCAGTAGAGAGAAGAAATAGTCGTCTGGTCATGGAGGTTTTTTTCATGAGTTTGCCTCCTTAGATATAGCATTCCCATCAGCCGGATCAAAGGTCTCGACCATGCTCCCCTGGGTACGCATCCCCTCGGCGCCAGATTTAATAGCCAGCTTAATTTTGCTGTAAGTGCCGCAGCGACAGATATTGCCATTCATGGACATCTCTATGTCGTTATCCGAGGGATTGGGGTTTTTCGCTAACAGAGCACTGGCGGACATAAGCTGGCCGGACTGGCAGTAACCACATTGGGGAACACTGTGCTCAACCCAGGCCTGTTGCAATGGATGTAAATTGTCGGGAGTACCCAAACCTTCAATGCTTGTAATGGCAGCGCCTTGAACTGCAGAGATAGGCAGTGTGCAGGTGCTCATCGCCTCACCATTAACATGCATGGTGCAGGCTCCGCAGAGACCCATACCGCAGCCAAACTTGCTGCCCTTGAGTTTAAAGTGATCCCGCACTACCCATAGCAATGGGGTGTCTGGATCAATATCGACTTCAACAGGACTATTATTCAGCTGGAAATTAATCATGATATGGCTAACTTGCTAAAGTAAGCTTCATAGATTGCAGAGTAAAGGGGGAAATTTCAAGGGGTAAGAGCCGCCATCAGTGACCGGCAATATCTCTTTTCAAAGGTGCCACAGCTGAGAACAGCAGTAGCTAGCCGCGCAACATACTATGCATCACCTGCTTTAGGGCTTCGTGTAGATTGCGCATTTCATCGAGGTTATCAGGATCAGTCATCCAGTGATAAACAATGCCGCTCACGGAGGCTGTAAAGTGATCAGCAAGCATTCCCGCATCCACTGTCGATGGCACTTCGCCAGCGGCCATAGCCTGCTCGATCCAGCTGACAACATCGCCGCGACGGCGTTGGTGAATACCTAGGATAACGCTTTTGAGCTGAGATTCTGGCGCCATGGAGTCAAACCAGAGACGGTAAAAAGCCTCCACATGTTTCGGCGCATCTTCACAGAACTTAATGTGGGCATCCAGAGCTGCAGCTATAGCCCTATAACCAAAGCTATTTGCCGTGACCTGAGTGAGCTCGCCGAGCCATTCATCACCAACCGACCTGAGTACAAAATCAAACAGACCCTCGCGATTGCCAAAACGATAACCAGCCAACCCACGAGAGTAGCCAGCTTTTTCGCCAACATCCTTTAAGGTGACCAGGCCCGCCCCGCGTTCGACAATCAAATCCACCGCCGCCTCAAGCATCTTGGCGTCGGAGATTTCTTTGCGCTCAACCTGAGTGAGTCGGAGGGCTTTTGGCATTAGCTATGGGGTCCTAAATTAACTGTTTTGTGATTAGCGGTTCCTGGATTTATTCCACTACCGCATCATGCGACGGTAGTTTGCGTCAGAAGTAGGCAAAAATGCACGCAGTGAGGGAGTTTACGTTAATAAATGACCGAATGAGTACATTTTTAACGCCCTTCTGGCGGAAAATACCAAGCATGATTACATGCTACGTCTGTATTGTCCGCCGACGTCGAATAGCGCATTGGTGATTTCGCCCAATGAACAGACCCGCACCGCTTCCATCAGCACTTCAAAACCATTACCACCGTCGCTCACTGTATCCTGCAAGCGTTTAAGCACTTCCGCTGACTCGGCACTGTGGGTCTCTTGGAACGTTCGCAGACGTTTAATCTGGCTTTGTTTTTCCGCTTCTGTTGAACGGGCCAACTCAATTTCCATGGGCTCTTCTACAGTCTCGCTAAGGAAGGTATTCACCCCCACAATCGGGAAAGAACCGTCGTGCTTTTTGTGTTCATAGTAGAGCGACTCTTCCTGAATCTTGCCGCGCTGATAACCGGTTTCCATGGCACCGAGTACGCCGCCACGATCGGAGATTTTCTCAAACTCCTGCAGCACAGCTTCTTCAACCAGGTCAGTCAACTCGTCGATAATAAACGCGCCCTGACTGGGATTTTCATTTTTCGCCAAGCCCCATTCCTGATTAATAATCAGCTGAATCGCCAGCGCTCTGCGCACCGACTCTTCCGTGGGCGTGGTAATGGCTTCATCGTAAGCATTGGTGTGCAGGCTATTACAGTTATCGTAAATCGCGATCAAGGCTTGCAGGGTAGTGCGAATATCGTTGAAGTTCATTTCCTGAGCATGTAACGAACGTCCGGAAGTCTGAATATGGTATTTCAGTTTCTGGCTGCGTGGGTTGGCATCGTAGAGATCGCGCATGGAGGTCGCCCAGATACGGCGAGCCACTCGACCCATGACGGTGTACTCCGGATCCATACCGTTGGAGAAGAAGAACGATAGGTTCGGAGCAAAGTCATCGATCTTCATGCCGCGAGCCAGATAGGCTTCGACAAAGGTAAAGCCATTGGACAGGGTAAAGGCCAGCTGGGAGATCGGGTTAGCACCGGCTTCGGCAATATGGTATCCGGAGATCGACACCGAGTAGAAATTGCGAATCTGCTCATTGATAAAGTACTGCTGCATATCACCCATCATGCGCAGGCTAAATTCAGTGGAGAAGATACAGGTATTCTGACCCTGATCTTCCTTGAGAATATCCGCCTGAACTGTGCCACGCACGCGCGTCAAGGTATTGCTACGGAGGGTCTGGAACTCATCATCCTTTGGCTGCCGGCTGTGTTCTGCAACAAACTGATCCACCTGCTGATCAATGGCGGTGTTTAAGAACATCGCCAAGATAGTCGGCGCCGGACCATTGATGGTCATAGAAACCGAGGTGCTTGGATTACAGAGATCAAAGCCATCATAAAGTGCTTTCATATCATCCAGAGTGCAGATGGAAACACCGGCATTACCCACTTTTCCGTAAATATCCGGACGCTCATGGGGATCGAATCCATAGAGAGTTACTGAATCAAAGGCGGTTGAGAGACGCTTGGCATCGGAGTGCTCCGACAGGGCCTTAAAGCGGCGATTGGTTTTAAACGCATCGCCCTCACCGGCAAACATACGCGCTGGATCTTCTCCTTCCCGCTTAAAGGGAAATACACCGGCAGTGTAAGGGAACTCACCGGGCAGATTTTCACGCATCAGCCACTTGAGCAGCTCGCCGTGATCTTCAAAGCGCGGTAATGAAACCCGGGAGATCTTGTTGCCCGCCAGAGAAATGGTATTCAGCTTGGTGACTATCTCTTTGCCATTGGGCAGGACATCGACTTTGGTATCGCCACTATAGGCTTCCACCACAGCAGGCCAGCCTTCCAACAAGCTGCTAGCCTTGACGTCCATGGCCTGTTTGCGCTCAGCAATCAGACTGTCGATAGCCTCTGGTGCATCGCTGCCATTTTCCAACAACATGGTTTTGGTCGCCGCGAGCTGCTGCTGTTGGCGAGCCAAATTGGCCTGAATCACAACCTGCTTGTGATAGTTGCGCACGCTGGCGGCAATCTCAGCCAAATAACGCTGACGATCTGCAGGCACAACCACTGTTTTTTCCGATGGCGTGCGGCGATCGACTTTTGCCAGATGCTGTTCAAAACTGCGCAGTCCACGATTTTGTAAAAGTACCACCAGCTCCTGATAGGCGGCGGTGACACCGTCATCATTAAAGCGTGAGGCAATGGTGCCAAATACAGGCATCTCATCCGGCGCCTGAGTCCAGGCTTCGCGGTTGCGCTGCACTTGCTTGCACACATCGCGATAGGCATCGTCGCTACCCTTGCGGTCAAATTTATTAATAATCGCCAGCTCGGCATAATCGAGCATATCGATCTTTTCCAGCTGGCTCTGAGCGCCAAATTCTGGCGTCATCACATAGATTGGGATATCCACATAGGGCACGATACCGGCATCACCCTGACCAATACCCGGGGTCTCAACCACTACCAGGTCGAAACCGCCGAGACGCATGGCACAGACAATATCCTTGAGTGCCGCCGGGACTTCACCGGTGGCTCCACGGGTACCGATAGAGCGCATATAGATAGAGGGATGATAGATCGCATTCATACGAATCCGGTCGCCGAGTAACGCACCGCCGGTCTTGCGTCGAGTCGGGTCAATGGCCAGCACAGCGATCTTAAGTTCGTCGGCACTGTCTTGGCGGAAGCGACGGATCAATTCGTCAGTTAGTGAGGACTTACCAGCGCCACCAGTACCTGTAATACCGAGAACGGGCACTGTGTTACTAAGGAATTGCGCCTGCTCACGGAGTGAACTCTGCTGCTCTGGGCTGAGCTCATCGCGCTCAATGGCAGTGATAAGACGCGCCAAATTATTCCGCCCGCCCTCACCGGAAAGTTCAGCAGCGGCAACAGTGACATCGCTGTAAGCACCCAGTGAGCAGCGCTCAATCATATCGTCGATCATGCCCACTAGCCCCAGATTCTGACCGTCATAGGGAGAGTAGAGACGCTCGACGCCATAGGCCTCAAGCTCTTTAATTTCAGCGGGAACAATCACGCCGCCACCGCCGCCAAAGACCTTAATATGCTCAGCACCCGCCTCTTTTAACAGGTCAACCACATACTTAAAGTACTCAACATGACCGCCCTGATAAGAGCTGATGGCAATACCCTGAGCATCTTCCTGCAAAGCTGTCTGAACCACTTCGGCCACCGAGCGGTTGTGGGCCAGATGGATAACTTCAACACCGGCGCCCTGAAGAATACGACGCATAATATTGATCGCCGCATCGTGACCATCAAAGAGGCTGGCAGCGGTAACAAAGCGTAGGGGAATGCCTTTTTTCTGTGCCGGACTTGAAGGTGCAGAATTGGCTGAAGTGCTCGCGGAAACTGTAGAAGTAGTCATTGGATCTTCCATTTAAATTAACAATTTAGAGTAGCGCTTTAGATTAGCAATAGAGAGAGTTTAGTTGTCTTGCTTGTTGCATGCAAGTAAGTTTTAACCCGCACAAAGCCCTAACAGGGCCTTGATCAAAAAAACATTTAGTACAGAGTGGCTAGAAAGCAGCCTTATTGAGGAATATCTGAGCCGTAACCATAATAGTCAGCAATCGCCAAACCCGCTGCCACACTGGTGAAGGGGTCATGTTCTACAACCTTACCGGGGAACTGATTCTCGAGAATATCTTTAACCGCGGGGATTAATGAGGAGCCGCCGGTGCGCAACACTAGATCGATATCATCAGCCTCCAGGCCAGCCTTATCGAGGATTAAGCTCACGGCCCGCTCCAATTCAAACAGCCGATCGGTGATCATCAGTTCAAACTCCCAGCGTTCCAGTCGAACTTCTATATCGATCTCGGGAATATCCAACACCGCGGAATCAGACTCTGAGAGCTCGGCTTTAAACGCCTTGATCGCCTCAAACACCTGATAGCTATAGTTCTGCTTAATCAAATCATAGAGGCGCTTAAACTTAATCGCCCCCTCATCCGGCAGCACCATGCGCTGCATTACCGAGGCAGTGTATTTGTTCTGGTTGAGCATATAGCTCACCGGCCAGTTGATCAGCAGCTCTTCAAACTCGGCAAAGGGAAATAACGTATCCACCTCAGTGCCATCGACCAAGCGCGACCAGCGCTCACCTTTGCCCAGCAGTGGAAACACCAGCTCACGGAAAATAGTTTGGTCGATCCTATCGCCACCCAGAGCAATACCATGGGTCGCTTCAACGGAAAACTCAGTGCCCTTGCGGCGCAGAATACAAAAATCCAGTGTACCGCCACCAAAATCCACGGTCAGCATCAGCTGGTCGCGGCTGTGGGGATAGTTATACAGATAGCTGATTGCCGCCGCTGTGGGTTCCGGGCAAAAGCTCTGCTCGGTAATCCCCGCATGGCGATAGGATTCACTGAGGCGCTGCAGTGCCACATTATTGCGGCCCTGCTCTATACCCTCAAAGTTGACAGGATGGCCAATACAGGCCTGACTGCTGTTATCAACGCTGCGGCGTAAAGCTTTGCGGATACCCACCAATATAGGGGTAACCAGCGCCACCAGACGAAACGGCCGACTGAAGATCACGGTTTTATCACTGGCAGTATTGCCCAGCAAGCGCTTGGTGCCACGGAACAGTCGCCCTGGCAGGCTGGCATCGTTAAATGCCTGACCGTACACCTTACTGGTTTCCGACTCACTGGCCGGGCCATCGGCGGTGCCGGCACTGGTACGCGCCTCGCCAATCACCTCAACACTGAGCTCGACCTTGCGGCCCTGGTTGTCGCTAATATAGTCATCGATGGCCAGCTGACCGATGGTCGAGGCAAAATCACGATCTATATAATTGGCCGAGGGCATAATCGGATTGAGCTCACTGAGCTGCACCAGTCTGACATGCTCGCCATCAAAAATCGCCGCCGCACTGTTGCTGGTGCCAAAGTCGATACCGATGCCAGGTTTGGATGGCGTGTCAGAGGTGTTTTTTTGCATGAGGAAGGATCACTGATAATCAAAATAATGGGGGCATTTTAGACTAATTCTTTTGCCTCACTTAGCTAAAGTTGGATTAATTCAATGAATAATCAATAAAAGGCGGCGAGCAGATGCAATCTGCCCAAAACCTGTAAACTTGAACCCATTATTAACCGCCGACTATTCACTATGTATCCACTCGACTATATCCAGCCCGTCTTCCGTCCACCCAGTGAAGGCCGCTCGCTTATTCTGCAGGTGACCAATGGCTGCTCTTACAACAAGTGCAGTTTCTGTGAAATGTACACAGACCAACAGAAGCGTTTTAGCCCCAAGCCCATCGAGAAAATTGAAGAGGAATTGCGCGGTCTTGCGAAAGCCGGCTATCCGGTCAAGCGGGTGTTTCTAGCCGACGGCGATGCCATGACCCTGAGTACTAGAAGGCTGGTCGATATTCTGCAGATGATTAACAAGTATTACCCCGATGTGCAGCGAGTCTCCTCCTACTGTCTGCCGCGGAATCTGAAAAAGAAAAGCGTCGAAGAGCTGACTGACTTACGCGATCTTGGACTCAGCCTGATGTACGTGGGCTGCGAGAGCGGCGACGACGAGGTTTTGAGACTGGTCAATAAAGGCGAGGATTACGACTCCTCCCTGTTGG
>Ga0209711_10001861_pt1 | contig 19902 bp, 18 predicted proteins | sample ArcticOcean_MG_C_7_FD_187441 | JGI IMG/M metagenome (GOLD analysis project Ga0209711, IMG submission 187441) | Marine microbial communities from western Arctic Ocean - ArcticOcean_MG_CB11_88 (SPAdes) (version 2) | ecosystem: Environmental > Aquatic > Marine > Oceanic | place: Arctic Ocean...
TTACAAAAAATTCAGGCTATTTAATGGAAAATATTTTAGAAAAAATAATTAAACAAAAAAAAGAAGATCTTAGAGCTATAAAAGAAAAAATTTCATTAACTACAATAGAAAATAAAATAAAATCTATTGATAATTTTTTAGATTTTAAAGAAACTTTAATTGATAATCAGGAGCTAAAGAAAGTTTCTTTGATAGCTGAAATTAAAAAAGCTAGTCCTTCAGCAGGAGTTATAGTTAAAAATTTTGATCATTTAAAAATTGCTAATTTATACTCTGACAACAATGCTGCTTGTCTGTCTGTTTTAACTGAAGAAAAATTTTTTTTAGGAAATTTAAATTATATTACTGATATAAAAAAAAAAATTAAATTACCTGTTTTAGCTAAAGATTTTTTTATCGACCCTTATCAAGTGTCTTATTCGAAAAGTTTTGGTTGTGATTGTATTTTAATAATATTATCTGCTTTATCTAGAAAACAAGCGGATGAAATTTATGATGAGGCTTTAAAAAATAAGTTAAGTGTTATTGTGGAAGTTCATGATGAAAATGAAGCTGAGTGTGCTTTAAAGTATAGTGAAGCGATAATCGGCATTAATAATAGAGACCTTAAAACTTTAAATGTTTCTTTAGACAATTCAGTTAGAATACAAAAAAAATTAACTTCGCATCGAGGCCCGCTAATCTCTGAGAGTGGAATTAAAGATCAAAATGATGCTCAGTACGTTTATGACAATACAGGTATTAAAAATTTCTTAATCGGTGAATCACTTCTAGCTAACGATGAACCAAACAAACTAATTAAAGATATATTGTCAATTAGCCTTTAAAATAAGGCTTAATTAACCATTGATCTTAAAAGAGAACTTTTATAGAACATACATGTACAGGGTTTGTTCTTATGCTTACAAAAAAACAAAAAAATTTGCTTCTTTATATAAACAAGAAGATTAGATCAACTGGAGTGTCTCCTTCTTATGAAGAAATGAAAGATTCTCTCAACCTGAAGTCGAAATCAGGAATTCATAGATTAATATCAGCATTAGAAGAAAGAGGATTTGTTAAAAGATTAGCACATAAAGCAAGAGCACTTGAGGTTATAAAATTACCAGAAAATGCAAGTGCTAACGATATTTTTAATACATTTACACCAAGCGTTATTAAAGGAGGTTTAGATAAATCTCAAAGTACAGCTAGTGAAATTTCAATATTAGGAAGTATTGCTGCGGGTACGCCTATCGAAGCAATACAACAAGAAGTGGATAGAGTTACTTTACCAGAAGATCTACAAAATAATGGAGAACATTACGGCCTTAAGGTTAAAGGTGACTCCATGATTGAAGCAGGCATCAATGATGGTGATACCGTTATCGTAAAAAAAACAACTAATGTTGAAAGCGGACAGATTGCAGTTGTTTTAATTGACGATCAAGAAGCAACATTAAAAAGAATTAGAAAAAAAGGCAATACTATTGCACTGGAAGCGGCAAATAAAAATTATGGGACAAAAATATACGCTGCAAACAGAATAAAAATTCAAGGTAAGCTTGTCTCTTTGTATAGAAACTTCCACTAAAATAGTCTAATTAGTTTAAATGAGTTTTATTTGCAGGTTTGCACCCTCTCCTACAGGGCCACTTCATATTGGTGGTGTTCGAACAGCTTTATTTAATTGGCTATTTGCCAAAAAAAATAAAGGAAAATATTTTTTAAGAATAGAAGATACTGATAAAGAAAGATCTAATGATGAGTTTAAAGGTCAAATTATATCATCGTTATCTTGGTTGGGTGTTGAACATGATGGTGAAGCTTATATTCAATCTAAAAATATTGAAAGGCATATAACTGTTGCAAATGAATTAATAGAAAAAGGATTTGCTTACCCTTGTTACTGCACTGAAAAAGAACTTGAAGATCAAAAAGCTTTAGCTAAAAAAAAGAGTTTGCCTTTTATCTACAACCGAAAGTGTAGAGATCTTAAAGAAAAAAAAAATGTACCTGCGGTTATTAGATTTAAAAGTAAAATATCCGGTTCAACATTAATTAAGGATTTAGTTCAAGGTGATAGAAATATATCGAACGCTACTATTGAAGATTTTGTTATCTTAAGAAAAGATAATACACCTACTTATCAATTGTCAGCAACTGTTGATGATAATGAAATGAAAATTACTCATGTTATTAGAGGCGATGATCATATGATTAATTCATTTAAACAAAAACAAATCTACGAGTCCATGAATTGGGAAATTCCAAATTTTGCTCACATACCATTAATACATAGTGATAAGGGGAAAAAATTATCAAAAAGAGATAACGCCTCCACTTTAGAAGACTACAAAAAAATAGGAATTATGCCTGATGCACTTAGAAATTATCTACTTAGATTAGGCTGGTCTTATAAAGATAAAGAGATCTTCACCAAGCAAGAAAGCATTGATCTATTTGATTTAAGTGGTGTTGGAAAATCCCCTTCCAAATTAGATATGTCTAGGATTCTTTCTATGAATGAGACTTATATTAAAACCATAGATGAAAAAGACTTGTTTACATACTTAAAAGAATACTCAGCAAAGTACAAAAAACCTTTTGATGTTTCTAAAGAAAATGCTCTTATTAAATCAGTGGGCTTTTTAAAAAACAAGGCAAAAACTTTAGAAGATATATTTAATAATGCTCAATATTTAATAAATGATGAGATGAAAATTGGAGATGAAGATAAAAAACTATTAGACGATCAAGCTAAGTTAATAGTGAAAGATTTTATAACTGAATATGAGAAGTTATCGTCTTTAAATAAAGAATCTTTAGAACCTTTAATAAAATCATTAATTGATAAACATAAGACTAATTTTAAAGGGGTTGGTCAACCATTACGAATAGGATTAGTTGGATCAAGATTTGGTCCAGGATTATACGATGTTATTCTTTCACTGGAAAAAGCTGAAGTGATTAAAAGGTTAAACAGAATATAATAAATGAAAGAAGTAACTTCATTTAGGGTAAGAAAAAGTTCGTTCTACGATAAAAAATTAAAGACACCTTTCAAAATTAGCAGATCTAAATTTAGTAATTTTTTAAGCTGTAAAAGATGCTTCTATTTAGATCGTGTTGTTGGGTTAAAAGAGCCTTCTATGCCAGGATGGGCTCTTAACATTACTGTGGATGAATTATTAAAAAAAGAATTCGATCAATACCGAAAAGAAAAAAAACCACACCCAATTATGCTTAAACACAAATTAGATTTTATTCCTTATGAAAATAAAGACTTGGATGTTTGGAGAAATTCTTTAAAGGGTGGAATTTCTTATCACGACGAAAAAACTAATCTTATTTTGCATGGTGGAATTGATGATGTTTGGTTTGATTTGAAAGAAAAAAAATTAGTCGTTGTAGATTATAAAGCTCAATCATCAAACTATCCAGTAACAATAGACTCCTACTTAGGTAGCAAATGGCACTCAAGTTACAAATTACAAATGGATATTTATGTTCATATTTTGAGAAAAATGGACTTCAAGGTTTCAAACACATCTTATTTTTATGTATGCAATGGAGAAAAAACTAATAACAGATTTGAAGATAAACTAGATTTTAAAACTACTCTTGTACCTTACGATGTAAATAGTTCTTGGATTGAGGGAAAATTATATGAAATGAAAGAAGTACTTAACTTAGATGTACCTCCTGCTATTAATCTAAGTTGCGAAAAGTGTGCGTATTTAAAAGGTGGAAAAAATTATTTTTAAATTTATTGATGATAAAATTAATTAAATAATTAATGAAGTCCGTTAGCCACAATTTTTAAAATCATTTGCTCATAATTAATTCCAAGATTCAACAAACAAGATCTAAAAAAATAACCTTTTCTAATACCTGGCATTAAATTTGCTTCAATAAAATGGGGATTACCAAGACAGTCCATTTTAATATCAATTCTACCGAATGATTTTCCATCTAAAGCAAGAAATGATTTTTTAGCAATATTACATAATTGATTGAAAATTTTTTTATTTAAAACCGCAACTACTTTTTCTTCATCATTTTTTTTAGTATCAAAATCAAGAATATGGTGTCCGTTTACATTCTTTTCCACAATAATTTCTATGGGCATAGCTTCAATAGTGCTGTCTATATTGTCTTTAAAAATGCCAACACTATACTCTTTTCCGGATAAATATTTTTCTACTAAACATCGAGAATGTTGATTTAATTTAATATTTAAAACTTTTTTCGTAAATTCTTCATAATTATATACAATAGAATTTGCATCAATGCCCCTGCTGTCTCCACCGGTTATAGGTTTTACAAAAAGTGGGAAAGCAATTGGAATTGAATTTTCATTCTTGTGTTCATTTGGTCCCGTGGTAAAAAAATCAGCTGTAGGAATGTTTAATTTTTGCATTATTTTTTTAGCACGACTTTTGTTGCTTTCTTTAAGTAGAGCAGATTTACTTGAAGCAACATATAAAATATCATTCAGCTCTAAATAGTCATTAAGCCAAATTTTTTTTTTATTAAAATAAAAGAACTTAACACCTGAAAAAACTAAATCAGGTTTTCTTAAAGCCATTTTTGTTAAATCTTTTTTAGTTTTTATTTCTGTAATTAAAACTTTTTTATAACGTTTAGATAGAATATTAAAAATAATATATTCATCAATTAAAATACCAACATTTTTTTGATTTACGGTTAAATCGTTAGATTTAGGTACTATGATAATTTCAATGCTTTTATTAATTAAATTGAGAAAGAGATGTTTTTTTGGAAAAGGTAAAATATTTTGTGCAACTAGCTCAATATCCACAATTTTATTTTCAATTAGATTTTTGTTGTTCATAATAAATAAATGCTTGAAATCTCCACAAACTATGTTGTGTGATTGTCTTTAATCTAACGTTTTAAAAAAAAATTTGCTTAAATTAAGCTTAAAACCTTATTAGGTAATATCTAAAGACCATAATTTATCATGTATTGACTTAGATAGATAGAAAAATAATATTATTTATTATTGTTTTCGTCTTCATCTGTCTGTTGAGGTTCAACAGTTTCGGATTGAACTTCTTCCTCTGCTGGTTGTGGAGGTTCAACAGTTTCGGATTGAACTTCTTCCTCTGCTGGTTGTGGAGGTTCAACAGTTTCGGATTGAACTTCTTCCTCTGAATCTTTTCTAGAATTATCAACTGTGCTACTTACTGATTGAGCATTTTTTCTATTTGAAAAAAAATACGTTCCTGCAAAAATTGCTGCTATTCCTGCAATTATGTACATAATTAATTTAAAGTAGTTTTTTTCAGTTTCTTCTGTATTAACTTCTTCTGTAACTGGCTCAGGTTTGACTTCTTTAACTGGCTCAGGTTTAACTTCTTTAACTGGTTCAGGTTTAACTTCTTTAACTGGTTCAGGTTTAACTTCTTTAACTGGCTCAGGTTTAACTTCTTTAACTGGCTCAGGTTTAACTTCTTTAACTGGCTCAGGTTTAACTTCTTTAACTGGCTCAGGTTTAACTTCATTTACAGTTGGTTTTATTTTAGAAGATTCTTTTTTAGCTACAACTTCTACTTTTTTCGTCTCTACTTCCTTGGTACTAGGTTTACCAATTAAGTTGCTCCCCACCAATATTACACTAACAATTAAAAAAGGTAGTAATCCCATAATTTACTTATTGTATCTTTGTAATTAAAAAAATACAGTAAATTTTGCACCCATGTGAGCAATTTAGGTGTCTAGTTATTCCTATTAAATGAACTTATTTAAGGCCTGGCTTGCTAATTCAGATGAAGATATTTCAGTTTTAAATGTATTTAATACAATTTCGGTTTTGTTTATCTGCTCTGTTATTTTTGAAGGAGTATCTAAAAATTCACTTACAACTTTATAAATATTTTTGGCATTACATTTAGACTGTAACAATTCAGGAATTATTTCTTCATTTGCAGCAATATTTATAATATTGGCATATTTAATTTTAACTAAAAGTTTTATTAACAAAAAATTTATAAAATTGATTTTGTAAATAATGATAGATGGTATCTTTGCATTGCAGATTTCTAGAGATACAGTTCCTGACTTTGCTATAGCAAATATAGATTTTCTAAGTAAGTGTGATTTAATTTTTACGTCACTTATTGTTTCACAATTAGTTAAACTACTTTTTTTAATATAAGATTGTATTAATTCACTATGTTCTCTCGTTGCGTGAAAAACAAAAGTAATATCATTATATTTAGGAGACATTAAATTAATAAAATTAAGTAAAACAGGCATAAGAACATTAATCTCCGAGATACGACTTCCGGCAAAGACTGAGATTAAGGCTTTGTTCTTACCTACAAATTGATTGATATCAATCTTTTCATCTTTTTTAACTTCTAACAGAGGGTGGCCTACAAATTCACAACTAACTTGTTCTTTATCAAAATATTTTTTTTCAAAACTAAATAATAATAAAATATGGTCAATAAATTTCTTTATTTTTTTTACTCTTCCCTCTCTCCATGCCCATACCTGAGGAGCTACATAATGAACTGTTTTGATATTAGAGTTTTTTTTTTTTACTCTTTGGGCTACTCTTAATGTAAAATCCGGGCTATCGACAGTAAATAAAACATCTGGGTTAAAATCTATAATTGCTTTAACTGTTTTATTAATTTTACTATTAATTTGAAATATATTTAATAAAACTTTTGTAAATCCCAAATATGTAATTTCTTTTATATCGTAAATTGATTGGATTCCTAAAGATTTTAGATTTTCCCCTCCTACAGATAAATACTTTATATTAGGGTTGAGTGTTTTAAGTTTAGCAATAGCTTTTGAAGCTAATTTATCTCCAGATGGTTCACCGGTTAATATAAATATTTTTTTCATATACTTGCGATAAACATTTTGTGATTATTTGCAAATTTAATTAATTTTTTTTTTTCTAAACAAATATTTAGTTTGCTTTTTACTGCTATTCCTTTTAGTCCAGCTTTTCTACACTGAATTAAAGTTTTTAGTCCAATTGTCGGGAGATCAACTCTCAGATCTTGTTTCTTTTTGGGAATTTTAACTAAAATACCGTTAGGTTTTTTTTTTTTAGTTTTAATGTTTTGTAGCATTTTTTGCGTTCCACTATTTCCTTCTAAAGCTATAATTTTTTTGCTTCTTACGACAAGTCCCTGAGTGAAACTATAGCTATTAAGTTTATTTAAAGTCACAATTGCTTTTTTAATATCTACATTGTCGTCATGATTTGGTTTGACTTTAGTGTAAACACCTCTTTTAAGACTCAAATCTGGTGTGAACGATAAAGAGTTTAATGTCTCAATCTTCTCTACTTTAAAAATATTAATTATTTCCTTAATTATAGCTACATCCCCTTTTTTTGAAGCTTTAATAATTCTTGGAATATAATAGATACCTTTTATATCTAACTTAAGGTTAGAAAAATTAGGCTTATTTACTTTCCCTGCAAAAAGTACTTTTTTACAATTATTTTCTTTGAGAGTTTTTATAATCTTGCCTATTTGACCAATTGAAATTGAATGAAAGTTTTTGTCTTTTTTAAAGTTTTTTTTTTTTGATAAATCAATAATTAAATAATTTTTTTTTTTTTTTTTTTTTTTTTTTAATTTTTTTGAGAATTTCTTTTGGAAAGTTAGTTTCTCCAAATATTAATCCAATCATTTTATTCTTGATTTAACGGTGTACAAATTGGTCTCTTTTTGTCTCTTGATATGAAATTAATAACTTCTTCAACAAGTTCATTCTCTTTAAACTCACCATTTATTTTACTTAGATTCTCATGTAATTTTTTAGATGAAAATATTTCTTTATAAGCTTTATCCAGTTCTATAATTTTTTTATTTTCATAATTTTTTCGTCTAAGTCCTATCAAATTTAATCCTTGTAGATAATTTCTGTTTCCAATTGATAAACCAAAAGGAATAACGTCTTTTAATACACCTGTCATTCCGCCAATCATTGCTAGTCTTCCAATTCTAGTAAACTGCTGAACGGCTGAATTTCCACCTATTACAACGGAATCTTCTATAGTTACATGTCCTCCTAGTGGAACATTATTTGCTATAATAACATTATTTCCTACAATGCAGTCATGTGCCACATGTGAAGAAATCATAAATAAACAATCGTTACCGATAGTAGTCCGCCCACCTCCACCTGCGGTTCCTGGATTAATGGTTACGTATTCTCTAATCGTGTTTCTTTCTCCTATAAGCAAACTATTAGGTTCGTTGTTATATTTGAGATCTTGAGGAGTGGTGCCAATACTTGCAAAAGGAAAAATTTTAGTTGCTTTACCTACCGTTGTTTTTCCTTCAATGTGTACATTTGAAATTAATTCAACGTTGTCATCTAATTGAACAAAGTCTCCAATATTGCAGAAGGGGCCTATTTTGACATTTTTTCCAATCTTAGCTTTCTTTGAAATAATGCTGGAATTGTATATCATTTTTTATCTACTATAGTAGCAGACCATTCTGCGTCAGCCATTCTTTTTCCATCTACTTTTGCTGTACCTTTATATTTCCATACTCTGCCATGTGATCTTATAGCTTCTATCTCTAGATGAAGTTCGCAATCTGGTAATACTGGACTTCTAAATCTAGCTTTATCTACACTCATTAAATAAACTAATTTATTTTCATATTCTTTAGGATCTATTCCATAAGCAGTTAAAGCAGCAGCAGCTTGACCAAAAGCCTCTACAATTAAAACTCCAGGCATAACTGGTTGGCCTGGAAAATGTCCCTGCACATAAAAACTGTTCTTTTTTACATACATGATTGCTGTAGCGGATTTTAAATGAACAATATTAAAAAGTTTATCGATTAAAAGCATAGGTTCTCTGTGAGGCAGTAAGCTTTCAATTATTTTTCTATCAATTGTATTTTTCATTTTTTTAAATTCTTTATAAATTCTTTTAGCGGTAAAGCAGGATAACCCATAACAACTGTATTATCTGGTATGTCTTTTATCACCCCACTACCACCTCCAATTTTGACATTATTTCCTATTTTTAAATGCCCTGAAATACCTGCTTGACCACCAATAGAGACATTGTTTCCAATGATAGAACTTCCAGCAAAACCTACTTGCCCTGCTATCATACAATTCTCACCGATCCTCACGTTGTGAGCCACATGAATTTGGTTGTCTAAAAAAGAATTTTTGCCGATCATTGTGTCTCCGATAGAACCTCTATCAATTGTGCAGTTAGCGCCGAGTTCAACATTATCTTTTAAAATTACTTTTCCAATATGGGGAAATCTTAAATTTTTTTCTTTTATTGGAATAAAACCAAATCCTTTTAATCCAATTTTACATCCATCTTGTATAACCACATTATTTCCTACTATTGAGTTTCTTAAAACTACATGCGAACCAATTATACAATTTTCTCCAATTAAAACATTATGTTCAATTGTAGTGTTAGTTCCGATAGATGTATTAGCACCTATTTTACAGTTATTGCCAAGAAAAACATTATTTCCAAATCTTACCTTACGATACTTTGATTTTATTGGTTTTTTCATTGAAGTATCAGGAGTATCAATATCAGCATTTGGATAGAATTTTCTAGTAACTTTACATAGTTCAAAAAGTACATTTTTAACAATTATTGCTTTACATTTTTTTGGTAAATAAATTTTTAGTTTATCAGTAGTTAAGCAACATGGGGCTTTAGTATATTTTGCTGATTCAATATAATTTACTGATTCTAAAAAAGTTAAATCTGAGTTACTAGCTTGATGTAGAGTTTTAATGTTAGATATTTTTACTTTTGAATTAATATTACTAAATAACTCACTAAGGAAGAAGGGTCCTTTTTGCTTAAAAAAAGTATTCTTGCTCATTAGGATTAATTTATTTTTAATAGTGGTTATTTTTTATTTAAGATTGCTATTATTTTATCTGTTATTTCAAAATTAGTATTACCTAAAACGATTCCTTTTTTATCAAGAACTATATTAATTTTGTTGTCCTCCATGTATTTTTTTAAAACTGGATTTACGGTTTTTAGTAATTTTTGCTTTGCATCGTTTCTCAATTTAGCCATATTTTTAAAGGAATCTTGTTTATTTTTTTGCAGTCCAGCAACTTCTTTTCTAAGAGATTTAACTTTTTCTTGATACTCTTCCTGTGTGAATGTTTTTTTTTGAGAAATTAATTCAGATTCTTTTTTTTTAATATCGCTTTCTAATTTATTAAATTTTTTATTCTCACTGGCAAATTTTTCTTGTAAATTTTTTTGCGCTATTTTTCCAGCTGCACTCTCATTTAATACTTTAGTGTAATCCATAAAAGATGGATTGTCTGCAAAAGAGTTTAATGAATATGACAAAAAAATTATAGTAATAAAAATGAGTTTTTTCATATTTGTGATTGTCTAATTTAAAAAGTAGTTCCTAGTTTAAAATTAAAAGACTCAGTAACATCTGTACTTGCTTTAGACAAATTTTGAGAAAAGACGAAAGTCATTGGACCAACTGGAGAAAGCCAACTTGTGTTAATACCTGCGGAAGATCTAATTTTATTTGAATCATCTAAAGTTGTATCGTAGTCTACTTTCCAAACATTACCAAAGTCTAAAAATAAACCTACGTCAGTGTTTGTGCTTTCTGGTAATAAGTTAGGGAGGTTTAATTCAAAATTTGAAGCAAAGGCATAGTTTCCACCAACAAAGTCAACACCGTCTTTAGGGCCGACTTTTCCTGCTTCAAAACCTCTTAATCTGGAAGTTGATAAGTTTACCCTCTTGCTTAATAATACGTCTTTATCGTTTAAACCATTAATAGCTGTAGTATATAGTTTAAATGTTCCAACAGTATTTGGAGTCAGAGACATATATTTGCTAAATGCATAAGTGTTTTTTATGGATGGTGAGTCGGCATAAAGCGGAATAGCTTGATTAAAGCTAGAAATATATCCATCAGTCGGAGCATAAACTCTATCACGTTTGTCTAAAGATATACCGTAATCTAAAATAATATCTGAATTAGTCCCTTTTTGTTTTTTTAATGATTCTGATGCAGTGCCATCAACTTTTAAATCATCGTATGAAAAAGTTAATGTAGGAGATAAATAAATATTTTTATATTGCTCAAACTTAGTTCCAAAACCAGTTTTTATAATATTGTTTTCAAATCCAGAGTCCGGCTTTTTATTACTAGTGTTTGAAACAAAATAAGTTAGTGAATTTCCTGAAAAATTATAATTAGGATCAGTTACTGTAAGACCTCCAGTAAAAGTCTCTTTGCTCATATCTATAAATGTTGCGATATTAACACCTCTACCAAGCCAGTTATTTTCACTAATGCTGAACGCTATATTCCCCCCATTCGTACCAATACCTGCTCCCGCGCTAATTTCACCTGTTGGTTTTTCCTCAACACTAATTTCTATAATTTTTTGCTCTTTGTTTTCTCCGTCACTTATTTTACTTTTTACGTCGCCGAATAAATTTCTTGCTTTAAGCTTAGCTATAGATTGCTCAAGTTTTAGATTATTAAACGGATCACCTTCATCTACTAAAAGTTCTGCTCTTATAACTGACTCGTCAGTAACTGAATTTCCAATAATATTTATTTTTTCTACTAGTTCTTTTCTGCCTTCAAAAACATTAATTTTTATTTCAACGCTCTCACCTTCTAAAATTTCATTCACAGAATGTTCAATAAATTGTAAATCGTTATTTGCTATTAAAAGGTCTAATTGGTCTAGTAATTTTTTGACTGTAAATGGTGAATAGTATTTACCAATAACTTTTTTATAATCGCTTTGTAGGTTAGAAAATAAATTTTTATCAAGAACTTCACTTACATTAGTGCTAATTTTATTTATTCTATACCTAGTACCAGCATTAATAGTGTATGTAAGAATTGTTTCGTCTTCTATGCTAACTTCGGCATTGTTTGATAAAACTTGAACATCATAATAACCAAGTGATTTATAATAATTAATCAATAATCTCGTGTCTAAATCAATATTTTGTTTATTTAGAAATGTATTTTTAGATAAAAATTTCCAGAATTTATTTTCTTCCGAGGCGATAATATCTCTCAACCTTCTATCTTTTATTTTTTTATCTCCAATAAAATTTATTTTAGCAATATTCGTTTTTTTGCCTTTATCTAACAAGTAGATTAAGTTTACTCGATTGTTGTCAAATTTTTCTATTTTTGTCTCAACATTTGCAAAATTATATCCTATAGACCCATAGATTTTTTTAAGTAAATTAACGTCTTCTAACACTTTGTTTTCTATAAAACTTTCTTTCGGTTTTAACTGAAGCTTTTCAAGGACAGATTTTTTAATTGTGTTAGATTTTTCACCTTTGAGTTCAATGAAATTTATTACCGCATACTCTTTAACTGTAATATTTAAAGCTCCATTAGATAAAGAAATTTTTACATCTTCAAAAAAATTAGTTTTGTATAAATTTTTTAATATTATGTTTACGTCAAAAGCAGAAACATCATCACCAATATTAATTTCCCCATAAACTTTGATTGTCTCAAGGCTAATTCTATTGTTTCCTTTAACATCTACTTCCTTAACAATTTCCGCGTATAGATTAACAAAAAATAATAAAAATATTGTAATATAAATTTTAAACATGATTTAATTTATTTTTTTTTCTAATAATTTGTAGAGCAACATTTTTTGCCCAGTTGTTAATTTTATTAATGTTTTTTATACTATCTGAAGGTAAGTTTGAAGTTTTTATATAGCTTTTATTTTTTAAAATATGTTCTAAATAGAAGCTAATATCATTAAATCTTATGTTGTTTTTAAGGAATTCATCCACAAATATTTCATTAGCAGCGTTAATAATTATTGGAGATGATTTTCGACTGTTCATTACGGGTATTAACTTGACAACAGGGAATTTGGTTGGGTCAACAGAATTGAAATTTAAATTTTGAATTTTATCTTCAACTTTGCGTTTATTAGAAAAAAAATTTCTGTAATTAAAATTTTTCAACAGGGCATTGCCTATTGGAATTTTCATATCTGGGGGATGCTGTAAAAAAAGCGATGTACCGTTTTTTAACTTTATAATTGCGTGTATAAGGGATTCTGGATGAATTACTATCTCATATTTTTTTAAGCTAAATGGAAAAAGTTTTAAAGCCTCTGTAATTTCTAAAACTTTATTCATCAAAGTTGCTGAATCAACAGAAATTTTTTTGCCCATGTTCCATTTTGGATGTTTAATTGCTTCTTTCGGAGTTATATTTTTAAATTTATTTTTTTTTAAATTGAGAAACGGTCCACCTGATGCTGTTATATAAATTTTTTCTATCTGATCGTTTGAATAGTTTTTTAATAAAGTAGCTATAGAGAAATGTTCAGAATCTATTGGTATTAATTCTGTTTTATATTTAACTGAATTTTTTTTTATCAAACTCCAACCACAAATAATTGCTTCTTTATTAGCTATAAGAATTTTTTTGCTTATCTTTGTAAAAAATATCGTGGGCTCTAAGCCTACAATACCAGGAATGGCAGATACAGTAACATCAATGCTTCTGATGTATTTGTGAATTTTAGTAATACTATTTAAAATAATTATATTTTTATTTTTGAATTTTTTTTGTATTTTTAAATAAACTTTTTCATTAGAAATAATAACTAATCTTGGTTTGAAAAATTTTATTTGATCAACAATTTTAATATAGTTTTTATTGGCAATTATTAATTCAACTTTAAATTTTTTTGTTTTTTTTACAATATCAAGAGTAGATTGACCTATTGAACCAGTTGACCCAAGTATAGCAATGGTTTTTTTTTTCATTTCAATTTTAAATTAACATGATTAATTTTAGAATTGCGCAAAATATTAAGACAAATATTAGACCGTCAATCCTGTCAAGTACGCCGCCGTGGCCAGGTAAAATATTGCTTACATGTTTAATCTTAATTTTTCTTTTAAAAAAGGACACTAAAAGGTCTCCTAATTGACAAACTAAAGATATTAAAATGGTAAATATTAAAAAATTAAATTTTAAAAAGTTTACTAATAATTCACTAAAAAAAAATTCTTGTGCTAAATTTAATAAAGGTAAAGATATACAGCTTAAAATTAAAGAACCGAAAGAACCAGAATATGTTTTGTTTGGACTTATTGTTGTGAGTTTTTTACCTTTAAATATTTTACCAAAAGTATATCCGCCAATATCAGATAAAAAAGTAGAAATTAAAATCCAAAAAAGAATAATTAAAGTATAATCAGTATTTCCTCTTAAATAGAAAAAAGAACAAAAAGAAAAAATTAATAAAATATTTGCAAATAGGTTAAAAAAAATACTTTTTGTATTTTTAATTATTTCATACGCGCTTAAAAAATAAAATAATATTAATAAAAATATAAGATAAATTCCAGAATAAACTATGGCAAAAAATACAATTGTTAATAGAATTATAGAAGTTAAAATTCTTGTTACAATTTCATTTTGCATACTAAATACCACCAAAATTTCTAACTGTTTTATGATACTTATTTATTATTTTTTTTAAGTCATATTTTGTAAAATCAGGCCATAGTTTATCTAAAAAAAATATTTCCGAATAAGAAATCTGCCACAACATAAAATTGCTCAATCTTTTATGGCCACCAGTTCTTATAAGAATATCTGGAAATGCTAATTCTGAAAATAAATTTTTATCAATTTTTTTTTCTGTAATTTTTTGTGTGCTATATTTTATTTTTTTTACTGCTTCTATAATTTCATTTTTTGACCCATAATTAATAGCCAAATTTACAACTAGTTTGCTGTTGTATTTAGTTCTGGTTGTAATTATTTTGAAAACTTTTCTAATTTTAGTGGGTAAATTTTTTTTACTACCTGAAATAATAATCTTAATTTTGTTTTTAGCAATATTACTTATTTCTTTTTTAAAATAAACACTAATTAAGTTAAAAAGATAATTTATTTCTTTTTTTGGTCTTTTCCAATTTTCTGTTGAAAAAACATAAAACGAAATAATTGGGATTTTAAATAAAATTGAGGCTTCAACAATTTTTTCAACAGTCTTAACACCAACTCGGTGTCCATAATTTCTACTTTTTCTTTTTTTAAGGCCCCATCTTCCATTGCCATCCATAATAAAGGCAATGTGATTAAGTTGGTTCATATCTGAAGAATTTCTTTTTCTTTTTCGTTTAAAACTTTTTCTATATTGCTAACATGATCATCTGTTAATTTTTGAATATTTTTTTCGTAAATTTTATTTTCATCTTCACTTATTTTTTTGTCTTTGATAAGTTTTTTTAATTCATCATTTGCTTCTCTTCTAATGTTTCTCACGGAAACTTTATTTTTTTCTCCTATATTTTTTAATACTTTAATTAAATCTTTTCTTCTTTCTTCAGTTAAATCAGGAATTCTTAGTCTTAAAACAGAACCATCTATCTGTGGATTTATACCTAAATCTGATTTTTGTATGGCGCTATCTACTGCTTTTATATTTGTCTGGTCCCACACCTGAACTGTTATCAATCTTGCTTCGGGGACGCTCACAGTAGCCATTTGATTTATGGGCATTAACTGACCATAAACATCTACTTTGATCATATCTAACATTGCCCCATTAGCTCTTCCAGTTCTCAATGAAGATAAATCTTTTTTAAAAGACTGTATGGTTTTATCCATTTTATCTGAATAATTTTTTTCGTTAAAGTGTTCGTCCATAAATCAAACTCCTTCACCAACTTTATATCTTATAAAATCAATTATTTTAATATCGTTTTCTTTTAATATATCAGAAACTTTTTTTTTACTATCCATTATCCATACTTGATTAACTAGTGTATTGTCAGAAATAAACTTATTAATTTTTCCTTTTGCTATTTTTTCTAATATTTCTTTTTGTTTGCCTGAATTTAAAAGTTCGGCTTTTATAATTTCCATCTCTTTACTAATAATTTCTTTGTTTAAATCTTTTTCCTCAATCGCTATAGGAGATAAAGCTGAGACATGCATAGCTATTTTTTTTCCAATCTCATCTTCTTTTGAAGTTTTAACAATTGATATTATTTTACCAATTTTGCCTTCCAAAGAACCGTGGATGTAAAATGAGTTTTTTCCATTAGAGTTATCAAAAAAAACAGATCTTCTTATTGTTATTTTTTCTCCCATCTTTGCGATAAGATCTACTAAATTTATCTCAACTGATAAATTGTTTTTCATATGCGCTTTATTAACCCTTGATAAATTAGACTTGTTTTCAAAACTTATTTCTGAAATTTCTTTACAAAAAGAAATAAATGATTCATTTTTTGCAACAAAATCTGTCTCACTATTAATTTCTATTAAAGATACTTCTCCATTTTTTTCATGTAAAAGACATAGACCTTCAGATGCAGTTCTGCTCATTTTATTTGATGCTTTGGCAATTCCTTTTTTTCTTAGGAATTCAATAGATTTCTCAATATCACCGTCCATTTCATCAATTGCAAGTTTGCAATCTTTAAAACCTACGCCCGTTATTTCTCTAAGTTTTTTTACACTTTCAAGTAAATCTTTGCTGGACATAAAATAAAATTTTAATTAGATTTTTTTTCTTCAGTTTTAATTTTAACTATTTCAGTGTCTAATTTTTTTGATATTATTTTTTCTTTATTTTCTATTTCGGTTGTTTTTATTTCAATAAACTTTGATGCATTAATAATAGTACTTTTTAATAAATCACAATATAAGTTGATTGATCTTCTTGCATCATCATTGCCTGGAATTGGAAATTCCACACCTGTTGGATCAGAATTTGTATCTAAAATAGCTACTATTGGTATATTGAGTTTTTTTGCCTCCGCAACAGCTAGGGACTCAATATTAGTGTCTATAATAAAAATTAATTGGGGCAACTTTTTCATATCTGCAATACCACCAAGTGATCTTTGAAGTTTTTCTTTCTCTTTGCTTCGTGTTAAAGTTTCTTTTTTTGTAAAACCAGTGTCTTCTTTTGAAAGACTCTCTTCTAACATTTTTAATCTTTTAATTGAATTTTGGATAGTGTTCCAATTAGTCAGCATACCACCAAGCCATCTATAGTTTACATAAAATTGATTGGTTTCTTTCGCTAAATTTGTAATTTGTTCTGAAGCTTGTTTTTTTGTGGATACAATTAATATTTTTCCACCGCTTGAGATGCACTTGTAAACTTCTGTTAACGCAGTTTTAAAATGAACAACAGTTTGTGTGAGATCGATTATATGTATTGAGTTTTTTTCACCAAAAATAAATTTTTTCATTTTTGGATTCCATCTTAGTGTTTTATGACCTAGGTGAACTCCAGCTTCTAATAGTTGTTTGATACTAACTTCAGGTATATTCATAGTTTTTCCGGTTAATCCACCACAGCAAACCTCTAATGAGACCGGTAGGATTTTACTCCTTTGCGCTGTGTGCGAAATTACGCACTCATACATTTAAAAATCTAACAAATCAAGCTTCTAAAAGCTTATTTTTTTAACATATTCCTTGTTTTTTATTAAGCTAAATAAATTAAAATCAAACTTTCTACTTTTTTCAAGTTGAAACAAATAATTTTTGTTCTTTTCTTTTAAGACAACATTGATTTTTGTCTCTCCAGTATTCTTTAATAGCTCATTTAAGTCTTTAAGCATCTTTTTGTCGTTTAGTTCAATTGATACACTTTCGTAGGTTCTGTTAACCAGATCAGAAAGATCAACTATTTTTCTAATATTGATTCTTTTTTGCTGGCCTTCTGTATTGTTTTTATCTTTTTGCAATGTTAACACAAATGAATTTGACTCTTTCAGCTTTTCTCTATTCTCATTCAAAAGATCTGAAAATAAAAATATTTCAAACTCACTATTATTATCGCTAAACTTTATAATGGCAAAAGATGTACCTTTGGCACTTTTCTTCTCCTGAATTGACATAATTGTTCCAGCTACTAAAGTTTCTGATTTTTTATTATTAATAAAATCTTTATAAGATTCTATTTCAAGTTGATTAAAAAATTCTTTATATTCATTTAAAGGATGGTCTGAAATGTAAAATCCAAGAGAGTTAAACTCTTCAGATAGTAATTCTTTTTTTGTCCATTTTTCTGAAGTTTCAAATTCAAAAATTTCATTCTCTTTGTTGCTAACCATGTCAAAAAGATTATTTTGATTGCTGGTTTTCTCTTCATGTTTGCTTTTAATAGTTAATATGATTTTTGGTATAGAATCACATAGTTTTTTCCTATTTAAGTCTATTTCATCAAAAACTCCTGCTTTTACCAGTCCTTCTAATTGAAGTTTATTTACATCTTTAGGATTAACTCGGTTTAAAAAATCTGTAAAAGATTTAAATTTGCCATTGTTCTCTCTTTCTTTTATAATGTTTGAGATTGCTTCAAAACCAACGCTTTTTATTGCGCCTAAACCATAAAATATTTTATTTGTCTCTGCTTTAAACTCTGCAAAACAATTGTTAATAGAAGGTCTCACAACTTCTACTTTTAATCTTTTTAGTTCTTCTACATACTCACGAAGTTTGCTCGTATTTGTTAGTGATGTAGACATAGAAGCAGCTATAAATTCTTCTTTGTGGTAAGTTTTTAAATAAGCTGTTTGAAACGCAATAAAAGCATAAGCGACTGCGTGGCTCTTATTAAAACCATAATCTGCAAAAGGTTCGATTTTAGTAAAAACATAAATAGCAACATCTTTTTTAATTCCATTTTTAATTGCTCCGGTTACAAATTTTTCTTTTTGTTTTTCTAATTCTGCTCTTTTTTTTTTACCCATTGCTCTTCTTAAAATATCCGCTTCACCGGCTGTAAATCCAGCAAGAGTTTGAGCTATTTGCATTACCTGTTCTTGGTAAATAATTATTCCATAAGTTGGTTTTAAAATTTTCTCTAAGGTCTCGTGAATATAATCTGGTTTTTTTAAACCATTTTTACAGTCGTTGTATGTGGGAATATTGCTCATTGGCCCCGGCCTGTACAAAGCAACTAAGGCTACAATATCGTTAAATTCCGTAGGTTTCATTTGGCGTAAAGTATCTCTTACGCCTGTACTCTCTAACTGAAAAAGACCTGTAGTTTCTCCTGTTGCTAATAATTTAAAAACATTTTGATCCTGAAGATCAATTTTATCAATATCTAGATTAATTTTTTTTTGACCTAACATTTTTATTGTTTTATCAATAACCGTAAGAGCTGTGAGGCCTAATATATCAAATTTTACTAAGCCAGCATTTTCTGAAGAGTGCATATCAAACTGTGTTGATGGTAGTATTAAATTAGCAGAATGATCTTTGTATAAAGGAACTTGTTCTGATAAATTTTCACCAGCAATCACAACACCAGCCGCATGTGTGGCCATATTTCTGTTTAAACCTTCAAGCTTAAGAGAGAGTTCAATTAATTTTTCTACTTTTTTATTGTTCTTAATTTCTTCTTTAAATCTAGGTTCTCTGTCTATAGATTCCTGAAGCGATAAAGGTCTTGAAGGGTCAAAAGGTATCATTTTGCTTATTTTATCAACATGGCCATATGGTAAACCTAAAACTCTACCTACGTCTCTTAAAGCCATTCTAGCTTTTAATTTTCCAAAAGTTATTATGTGCGCTACTCCATTTTTATATTTAGATTTAAGATATTCAAAGACTAAATTTCTTTTTTCCTCACAAAAATCTATGTCAAAATCCGGCATTGAAATTCTATCTGGGTTTAAAAAACGTTCAAATATTAAATCAAATTCAAGAGGGTCGATATCGGTAATGTCTAAACAATAAGCAACTAATGAGCCTGCTCCAGAGCCTCTGCCCGGCCCTACAGGTATATTATTTTTTTTGGACCATCGTATATAGTCAGAGACAATAAGAAAATAACCAGAATAATTCATTGAATTAATAATATTTAATTCGTGAAATA
>Ga0209711_10001862_pt1 | contig 19880 bp, 19 predicted proteins | sample ArcticOcean_MG_C_7_FD_187441 | JGI IMG/M metagenome (GOLD analysis project Ga0209711, IMG submission 187441) | Marine microbial communities from western Arctic Ocean - ArcticOcean_MG_CB11_88 (SPAdes) (version 2) | ecosystem: Environmental > Aquatic > Marine > Oceanic | place: Arctic Ocean...
AACGTCGCCCTCGCACACGACCCGCTCGAGGGAGACGCTCATTTTCTTTCAATTGCGTGCTATTTTATATATAGTCATTCGCGCAGTTAGTACGGCTACACATTGGCCATTTGTGAGGTGGTCAAGCGTTACTAATTACACGCAAGGTACCGCGACATGATTTTCGAGTCGGCATGACAGACTCAACGGTGACGCGAAAAAAAAGACGTTTTCGTTTTGTATAGATCGAAAACCCCCTCTCTATCTATACCTATTTTTTTTCGAGGCATCCATGTGACCACGGGAAATGTAAAACTGTAAAAAAAATAGGTATAGATATTGGACTTTTTATATATCTATACCACAGCACAAGCTTCCATAGATATAAAAAGTTGTCTTTATCTATACCCATTTTTTTCGACCAAGTTGGTGTCCGGGATCCATGACAGAGAGCCGCGGCAGGCATGCTTATCGAGCGTTGTGCCGACACCCGAGTTTAGACCAGAACCTAAGATTTTCGAGTCGGCCTGACAAACTTTATTTAAGGCGGTGTTTATATTGCATGTTGTTGCTGTAAAACCTTGACGACGACGAGATACGTGAACAGTGCGCGAACCAGCTCGATCGTCAAGAAACGGCACGTAGACCACCCCAGGAGTAACGACCCCCGCGCTAAGGAAAAACTCCCGGACGCGGTGTTTTTTACCAACCTGGTCACACCGGACACAACGCTCCCAAGGACCATAGAAGACACGAGATCAAATGAAGATCGTTAATGGTGTTTCCAGAAACACGACGGAGGCAAAACCCTCCCCGGCAGGGCACGTGAAAAAGAAGAAGAAGCCAACAACACCCATGGAGGCCCCAACACCAACAGAGGCTCCAACACCCCCGGACGCCCCAACACCCATGGAGGATCCACCCCCCGAGGCGACTCAACCTCCCGTGGCGACTCAACCTCCCGTGGCGACTCAACCTCCCGTGGCGACTCAACCCCCCGAGGCGACTCAACCTCCCGAGGCGACTCAACCTCCCGAGGCGACTCAACCTCCCGAGGCGACTCAACCTCCCGAGGCGACTCAACCTCCCGTGGCGACTCAACCCCCCGAGGCAGACATTATTAAACGGATGTTGGAACGCTATACGTCGCCTTCTTAGTCGTTGTTAAAATACCCCCAAGCTATTGCCACTATAGCCATAGTGACACCGTAGACAATAGTGATGATGACGTTGCTAGCGCCGTATACGGTTTCGGCGTCATAAAAGGTACCGTATAGCGACGTCGGGACGTATGACAACTGAAATAACACCACGATGTATTTTACCCTCGTCATATTCTCGACTGTTTTTTGCGTAGTAGTAGTGCCGACGACGTTGATGTATCTTACCCTCGTCATATTCTCGACTGTTTGTTGCGTAGTAGCACCGACGGCGTTGTGTTCTTTGCTGCAATTCCTTATTCTCGCAGTGATGTTGCGGTCCGTCACATTCGCCAAAAGAAGCGCCACCGGTGGGAAGTAGTGCGTGAGTACGAACACCATAATGAGATCGCGACACGCGAGGGCTTGGTCCTCGCAGTATTCGTCCCACGTCGCCCCCCACGCTGCGTACAAGATGTAGAGCACCGTCGTAGCGACGGCTAAGGAGATGACCAAACAAGGGGCGAAAATCCATCGCGCAAACTGCCCTTCACGAACGATAGAGTCAAGTATCTCCGTACCTCCTATGGCCACGACACCAGACGCGAGAAAATACATCGCATGTAAGAGCAGGGCCCATGTGGTGAAATAGCTCTCGTCGGCGTAGGACCACATCGCAAATAACGAGGCGGACGTCACCATGCAGACGAGCACGTGCAGTACTATTTCGAACGTAGTTCGTTTAGACCGCGACGTCATCGTCCGTGTCGCACCTCGCTAACAACCAGGGTTGTACTACGATCCTCGGGGGTTCAAGCACCACGACCTCGACCTCTCTGGGTATTTTCAGCAAGCGTTTCCGGCGTGAGGAGGCGACTGTGCGCTTAGCGATCGACGACCCCACGGCGAAGAGACCCAGAACTATGATGTACACCAACACAGCGTATCCAGACAATGTGACAAACGTAAAGGTCATGCGACGGACCCCAGCAGATGAGGCGGTGCATGCGAAAGTCGCACAAAACAAGCTCGTACTATTTATACAAGCCACTCCTAGAACCCAAAGCCAGTCGCCGGTGTGAATTTTCTAATTCTCAAAGCCGATGACGCACTTTACCACCATGCACCCGGATTCTAGCACAAAGCGCGGTCAGGGTTTCTGTGATTTTTTCGGACCATCGCCTCGCGGTGATCCGGTGAACACAACCCCGTACAGCGGCTACCCGCGCGAGACGCTCGCTCTGCCAGAAGTGTACAAGGGATCGAACCCGTACCTGACCAATATCATGCTGACGCTCATCACGGAGGAGGAGCTGATCCCCACGCGCATCCTCCTGCCCATGCGCACGACGCAGAACGAGACCTCTGTGACGTGGGACGAATTCCACTTTAACAACACCCTCCTCGGGCCCGTTCCAGAGGAGGGCGTGAGTCGTCTCGTCACGCAGCAGGTCAGTGAACGGCGCGACCATTACGTCCGGTACGGCTTGGCGTTCATGATCGAGCACGGGTTCATGAACTCCCCCAAAGGACAGATGACTTACAGGGCGAACCTCGAGCAGATCAGGGACGCTGTGCTCCAGAGTCTGTACATCGGTGTCATCGAGGCGCTGCTTCGCTGCAAGACCAACTCGCAACTATTCACGCAATGTTACGGCAAGTCCTTGACCGCGCTCTCCGCCCGCAGGCGATTGGAGATGGAGGTCGAATCCTTCGCGGAGATCCAGAAATCAGACCACGGATGGGAGATGCTTAACTCGCGCGCGCAGCGCAACCTCAAACTCCACGGGGTCAGCCCCGACGCGTGGGTCGTCGACGATGGTGTCAAGAAGTACATCGCGTCGCGCCGCGAGTCGTGGGCGTACTTCCTGCACGGCGATGCCGGTGAGAAGTTGCGCCTCGAGAACCAGGGCGTGGGCGACGCTAAGTCCCTCGACATCGCGTCCAACACGCTCATCTTCGAGACGAAGCAGTTTAACCTCCCCAACCAGGACGACCCCGTCAACATCACCTCGCGTAAGAGAGCCATCGGTGAGTACATGGTCAGCTTCCCCCACCTCGACTACGGCTCGTGCGGCAAGTACTCGTCGTCCATGCGTGACATCATGGCATACGATGAAGATCGCGACGGCTTCACCAAACTCTGCATCGCTGAAGGCCTCCAACACTGCCAGCGGTTCGACAAATACGGAAACCTTGAGCCGTACGACTCGACTGACCTCGGTCCCGACATGTTCACCACCAGTGAACACCCCAAGGGCGTCGAGTTCTTCGCTCAGATGGATGAGACCGGCTTGCCCGACCAGGCGGTAAAAGACTGGATCATCACGGTCGTCGCACAGTTCGACGAAAAGACCAAGTCCGAGCTGATGTCGAGCCTCGAGACGCTCCACGAGTTAGCGGATAAACTCGAGGCCAGGCCCGCGGCTGATGCTCTCACTTCTGATTACTTTAAATATATTGCCCAGTCACACACGCAGGGGGATTCTCCGAGTTTCGATAAAACGAACGGGTTCCTCAAGCTCGACTTTTTCCTAACGGAGACCGAGTTGCCGAAGCCAGATCTCATCCCATACGGGTTCAGTTCCTACGCTGGCATTTGTGAGATCGCCAAGCAAAGTGACCTCAAGATCTGCGATGACGCCAAGAAGGCGAAGAAGGCGATCGACACCATCACTCAGAAGATCAACTCCGTCTGCTACGGTAACATGTTCACGCAGCAAGCCGCCGTGCCGCCCTATTTCAAGCAGAAGTGCACGGCCGCCGCCGTCTACTCGAACATCATCCGTAAACAGCGACTGCCCCCCTTAGTCGTGAAGGGAGGGGTGTTCGACCTCAAGAAATTCGACTTTCCTATAATGTATATGGATAATGACGCTCTGAGGAACTTTAAAAAACAAGTATTCAACGCCATGCACCTAGGTCAGTTCACTGAAGGAGGGGGGGGAGACACAAGTGGTATGGATGCGCTCTCCCAGAAAGTTACCAGCGTGATCCAAAACGTCACACAAAGCATGTCGGTCTTGTACCGTTTTGATTTGCTGAACATTCTTAAAAGTGTGCAAGGGAGTGGTGGTGGTACAAAATTAATGGAGGAACTGTACGACGTTTTCATGACAGGTATGGACAACCACGACTGGTACTCCATCTGTAAAGCGATGGATAAGGTGGGAGATGTCAGTTACGACAAACCCGCGGAGAGGTTTATTGAGGCGCTGAAAGAAACGGCAGGCAAACTATCCACGACTGGTATTGTAACCAACGGTACGGGCAAGTCAAAGACGGTCGTCACCCAGCTCACGTGTTCCGACGAGATGAAGGAATACTGCGAGGCGATTCCAACAGAGTACGGTGCCGACGGTGTCCCAGTCGCCCCCGGCTCTAGCGTCTACAATTTCCCGACGTTCGGAGCCGGGGAGGTTGGTGACGATGCTGGTGTCACAGTTTCCCGTGATAAGAACACGGGGGCTAGTATTGGCCAATTCAGGCTCAAGCGTAAGGCTGACGACTCGGATGAGGAGAATGAGACCGCATCAGGGGTTAGCACCTTCGAGGGTTGGTGGGAAAATGAGACTGACATCAAGAAGCGCATCGATCGTGTTCGCACCAGCTACGGCTCACAGCTCGAGCGAATCTTCGGCATTGCTTTCCTCGGGAACGCCGTCAACGGCGAGACACTGAAACGTTTCATCGCCGTGGGGGTCGCTTTCCCATTTAACATGATCTATGCGCGACCGTTCCAAACGTACTCCGTGTCTACCGGCATCTGCATGAAGGCGGGAGCGTCCACTGGCGAGACGTTGGTCGGCCACGCCGATTTTCAGTTGGGTGACAACGTGATTCAAAAGCTCCACTACGGCAACTTCACTTTCTACAGCAAGAGCGTCGTGTACCGTCAACAACAGGTGTACCTGGCCCCTAACATGTTCTCCACCGCGTACAACGGCGGAACGGGTTCTTCGTTCTTTACTGACAAAGAGGACTACACGAGGTACATGGAGGGGAGCAACCACGACATGCGCGGAAAGAGCATCTTCGCCATGCTCGCACCGTACTCGTCGAGGCCTATGCAGAACCCCATCGACATCACGGGCATGCACTCAGGAAACCTCGCCCCCTTGAACACTAGCGGCGACTTGCACTTCGGCTCGGCGAACTTCTACAAGGATTGGTGGCAGTGGACTTCTACGATGGAGGACCCTCCCGCGCGGTGCGCTTTCGACAACGACGACGACGGCACCCCTAACACCGTCTGTTTCCAGGGGCATCAGTCGCTGTACAACCCGTCTAGCGGTGGTATGTTCGACATCGTCATTCAGAACACGGGGCACTGGGGTTCGAACGTGTACCCCGGTGTGGGCAAGGCGCGTAATGGCCTTGCGAAAGTGGTGGAGACGGTATCGTACAATAACCTTTACGGTGGCGGTGGTAACCTGAGTGGAATGGTGAAGTGAGTTTCTGTTTTTATGTCTAAGTGTTGTTTTGTGAATTGAATAAAAGTCTAAATCGATAAAAGCTTCACTCCCTTCCTCATCGCCTCTAGTTGTTTTTCCTATTTTTCTTCTTCGTAAGATGGTCCCCTAAGGCTCTAATGAGGCGTTCCATGGTGAGGATGTTCTTATGGTGCGGCTCCACCGTTTGGTCGAGTGTGTTTTCGGTCCATGTTCTCGCCCTCAGACTCTGAATCTGTGAGTACAGTATGCTCGTCGTCTCCTGCATGAGTACGTCCTCGTCGTTCGTGTGGAACAGGATGTGCCGCGAGATTGACGCGGGGGTCCAGTCATCGAACCCAAGAGGTCGAATTTCGCGTTGGAAAAAATCGTGCACCAAACGCACCAGCTCTGGGTTGCTCACGCGCGCGTAGTTGTCCTGGATTAGTCGCATCATATCATCGTACGCATCTTTCGCCTCCGTGTCGTTGAACGGGTCGCCATCATTCTCGCTTTTTTTTTTGACAAACCTGCATGCAAAACAATGCCCCCCTCCGTTTGCGGAGCACTCGACCGTGTCCGCATCTGCTGGTGCGTGGACCATGCGGACGGTCGCCGGCTCGCCCAAATCTTCATTTGCTACGAACCCCTCGCGACCACTATCACTCCCTCCCTCGTCACGCGCGCTATCAGCCCCGGACCACCCCGCCGAGTACGCACCCCGTCTCCTCTCACCATCTTCACGCGCGGCCGGGTCGACGTACGAGCTCGCCATATCAAACGCGCGGTCGGCTTTGTTTTATAGGTTGACTGTTCTTTTAGCCTTCTTCACACGGATTCGGACGCACTGTGATTCAGGAGGTGAGAGAAAAATGACGGTCTCGTTTTCGACGTTTCCGTCATGGATCTTGCGCAGAAGCACCGCATCGAGGCGCGTCAAGTTCTTTACGGTGAGTGTCAGAATGCCCGGTGATGTGGAGATGTCGAAACGGATCGTCGCGCGTTGCAACATCGAGACCATCTCTTTAACGGCCACGACGTACCAGGCGACGAGACGCAGGTCATCGACATCCTCCTCCGGAAGCCGACGCTGGATGAGTAGTAACTCTTTTTCTACGTTATCGACTGTTGTGACGCTTGAGGGCGTGTCGGCCGTCACAATGCTGGTCTCGCCACGCTGACGTTTCTGCGTCGTCTCGAAACGAAACACAATCAGTTGTTCGGTGAAATCGATCGAACATGACACCGCGTGCACGGCGACACTCATGACACCAAGAAGGTCTTTTGTGCGAACCTCGTCTATGTTCCGAACGCGGAGCAGAGCGAAATCGACCCCCTCTACCACACTCGTCTCTATCGTGAACCGTCCTCCGCACGCGTCTTTCCAATCCGCCAGGAGGCACACCACCTCGTCCATGCTAATACGCAGAGGGTCGTCGTCGTGTCGGCGTCGTCGTTTCATGCCCATAGTTGTCGGAAAGGATGGTTGATGTCTTCCACACACAAGAACGCGAAAGCGAGCACGACGGGAAGGACAACCCACACGAATAGGAGGATGATGTTCTTCCAACGCCAGATGAAGAAGTCCAGGGGGTAGTAGATTTCGACGCGAGTGAGGGTGACTCTATTGGATCCGGACGGGGGCGCGCGGCTGAATACTCGACACCGCGATGGAAGCGCACGAATGAGATCACTGATACAGAGAGTGTCGAAGTTTTCCACCACCACCCGTCCCTCACTCTGCCTACACACCGGCTTACTAACACACACCTGACCCCTTTCCTCCGGTTTCACGCACCCAAAAACGGCGTTCCTGACAAGTGAAGTCTGTGGATGCGTCTCGATGCTCATCGTTTCCGCTTTTATTGACATACCCAGTATATATGCTAACTCGAGAAACCCCCCAAAACGGCCAAAAACATGTCGGGAACAGGCGACGGTCCCGGGAAATGGGACGGCGTTCTTCACACCATCAAGACATGTCTAATCTTCGACCGGGGCACCGGCGTAATAGTTGAGGGCGACCCTCCCACAATGTGTAGCACAATCGCTCTCGCGCCGGACTCTCTGGCAAGAGGGATTGATCTCGAAAGGTGCATCGTGACCAAAGTCACCATTGAGCAGTGTGAGGCTCAATACGACTCGACGGCAGAGATGAAGCCACACCTCTTCTCTATCAAACTAAAAGACAACGCAGGCAAAGCAATCGACTGCGTCATGCAAAGCTGCGATTTCCCATTGACTCCCGGTGGGCCGCCGTCACAGTATTCAGAAAAAAATCTCTGCGACAGGCAGAAGATACAACTAACAAACTTTGGTCATTATACAACGAAAGCAGTGCTAACAAACCTAATGGACGTGGAACGTGGCCCCGACCTCCATCTAGTGTCCATCTGGAGGGATTGTCAAATACCCCTTGATAGTTGTGAAAGGGGAAGCCACAACGATATGGGGTGGCTCGCAAATAAAAAAAACTATTCAGATTTCGAAAAAATAAAAGATGAACTTAAAGAAATGTTTAGCGACATGAGGTTTATCTCTGCGGAAATCACGGTGAAAGACCAACAGGAGGACTCAGCCTCTTATGCTGCACTAATTAGGGTGGTGTTGAGCATTGACATACTCGCAACCAAACCTTTAGGTGACCGCAGTTGATTTAGCACGCGTGTCGCGATGAAAAACAAAATTGCTTTTGCTTTCTAACTCTCTCAAAGCCGCGTCCGTGAAAAGCGGCTCGTTTTTGTCCACCTCTACTCGTTTGAATTTATGAGCCTTAAACCTGTAGTGCGTCAGCGTGTCCGAAACCCAGAAGCGACTTTTGCACGCGATTGAGTTACATCTCTGCATCCCTCTTTTTTTCGAATCGGGATGAAGGGTGGGGCATGTGAGACACTTTGTGAAGTTCGTTGGCCAACGGGCTCGAGATCGAACGTGGTGGGTGATAGGGTCGGTCTTCTCGACGACGGTGCCGCTCGGCATGACCCATCCGTTTCTACACACCAGTGGCGGTTCTTCCTCTTCGTGTGCGAAAGGCGCCCCCTCCCATGTTTGGGGGGGGGTGGTTGCTTTACTTTGTTGGCTGTTCCTGTTTTGGCTAGCTCTCGTGACTAGCTCGCAGAGCGTCTCCACGAGGTTACAGTTTGTATGGCTTAGATGGGGTGAAGTCGGGCGCACGCGCACTGCCCTCTCATCCATGCGCATCTCTTGCAGGAACGCCTTCACCATGTCGTCGAGTCGGCAGTGCTTCTCGCCGGGCTCGCACGTAGCGTGTATAAACATGAGCACTTCGAGACGAACGCCGCGAAGCATCGTGACACGAGTGTCGGCTCCGTGAAGAGGGTCTCCGAACAAAAACGTCGGTGTATTTACCTCCATGGTCCATGATGGCCAGGAGACGCATGTTTCCGCGCACTCCCGCAAGTAGTGTGGGGCTTGATCTTTTCTGCAGGTTTTGAACAAGGTGCCTCCTGGTTCTATGAAGAACGTGAGCACGACGCGTCTCTGGTTCCCAATGCACACGACACGCCCACCACGCTCCAGCAAGCCGATCACCTCTTCGAACTCCAACGTCTGTGTGGGTCTGATGCGCACCATGACCTCCGAGGTTTCAGCGCTTGTCTCAGAGACGCTGATAACGTCGCGTGGTGAAGCGAGTCTGAATACACCCGTCGCACTTCCATCACGGTTGAGGAGACGGTCCGCGGTGTCTTCGTGCACACGCTGTACACGCAACCCCCTGCGTTTGGCGTTGATGGCCAAATCCAAGAGCACCGGTTCCGCTTCGGCGACTTCGTTACGCACACCCATGCGAGTAACAAGCCCTTGCTGCACCACGCTTCGAACGCGAGCCCGTTTAACAGACCACCAGGCCGGAACGGACGTCGCTATGTTGTAGTGGCACATGGCCCGAATCCACGCCTCCACATCCACCGGGAGCGACTTGTAAAATATGGACGTACCGACCGGCTTGTCAATGGCGAGCTGTCTCATGCTTTTCTTAAGGTAGTCAATGCGGACGGGTTTCCCGGCGAGGGCGACGACACCAGTGGCGACCTCACCTCCACACGCGCACACGAAGGTATTTAGCATACGACTCGCCCGTTTACGCCACTTCTCGTTGCGATTTTTACGAGACTCTATACGAAGCTTCCGACCTATGTCTTCCGCAAACATCCAAACGTCTGTCCCCGACCCATCTAAGATTGTGGGTGAAACGTCCGTCATAGAAAGTACTAATGAGCTTTCGCGGTACAGAGCCGAATGCCGAGCTTCCCCGGTCATTATTAAGAATTGTGTGGCGACCGCGTTCCTGGGATGCCATCTGGATTTGAGGGAGATCGCATGGAAGTGTTATGCCGAGTTTGACCCACGCAGCTTCGCGGCGGCAAAGCTACGACTGCAAACCCCCCAGTCGACGGCGCTCTTGTTCGCAAGTGGTAAGATTGTGTGCACGGGCGCTGCTTCGGAAGAGTCCGCCCGCATGGCCGTCACGAAGATTTACCAGTCCGTGAGTGCGATCATGCCGGCGGGTGCGACTTCACTTCTCGATCTAAAGATCGAGAACATCGTGGGTACCGCGCACATAGGCCACACGATATCGATCCAAAAGGCGTACGAATGGATGCGTGAGTCGGGAGACGTCACGGTCATGTACTCACCTGAACTGTTCCCCGGCATGCGTTTCGAGATCAAGAAATGGGCGAAGCAATATGCGCATCGCTTGGGACTGCTGAAGAAGTTGCCCGAAACCAAGGTGCTCGTTTTCCATGAGGGGAACGTAGTGATTACCGGAGGAAAGTGTAAGGAGGATCTCCGGACGACGTGGAAAATCTTGCGTACACTCATGGCCTCCTTCCAACTAGACGACAAGGTTTGTGGTGGTTTTCTCCTTTCCGTATTTAAGCCACACTCACGGCTCACTTTCGTTCCGCAGGAGATTGAGGCATTACGCCTGAAAACATGCGGACGCAAGAGACAGCGCCGCCGGTGATGTTGGCTTACATTGTCTTAGGGTTGGTATGGACGTGGGTGGTATCAAAGTTTGGTATTGAGTGGAGTAAAAATGTGCAGCACGAAGGGCGAAGGATTCGGGAGGCGACTCTTTTGGTGAAGACCATGTGTAGCATGGATACGGACAACTTAGCGAGAGAGTTTGCCAAGTGTGAGGAGGCGCATGTGATGATAGCCGACGGTCAACGCATGGCGTGGCTGAGGGCTTTCGAACACACAATCAGGGTGGTGGCGCTACAGACGATTGGTCAGCTTGCTTCGCTCTCCTTGGGCACGATCGCGAACGCGCTCGCAGTTGTGTGCGGTGTGGGGTTGTTAGCAATATCGTGCTCTTTCGTGACAAAAAGTATTGAAGCTTCAAATGGTGAACCGATGCATAGACTATCGGCTGTAGCGCGAGCTAGGTACGAAGAGGCACGAAGCGGCCCAACCGTATGCCTAGATATGAAAAAACATCAATAACGCGCTTAGTTCTTGAGACCGTTAAAGTTTGTCGGGAGCATGTCGGCTGTCAGGCGTGGCGCGGTTCCGTCTCCGTATTTTCCGAAACCCGAAAGTGCCGATCGCTGTCCTTCAGTCAACCCGCTCCAACGGGACCTCTTAGCGGGTGGTTCTTGCGGGTTGGCGATGTGTCGAGCGGAGGCGTTCACGGCGATGTGGGGGACGTCCGTGTTGTTTGGGACCATCGTTTGGGGGACGTCCCTCTTATAGGGCGTCATCAGCCTCTCTCTGATGTCGTTGGCCAAGTGATCGCGGAGCGAGGACATAGAGTTCTGATAAGTCGTGGTCTGAGCCCTGTACGCATTCAGAGCAGAAGCGAGCACGGGCACCTGCAGTGCCACCTGTGCGTGGTTGTGCGCCGCCGAGCAGCCATCCGTGTCGGTAATTCCACCGGACCCGGGGGCAAATTCCGCAAGGAGCGCGTTCATGGTTGCGACGATCTTCGCAGCGTCCTGCTTGTTGTCCTGCGAAATACGCGTTGTCGCGGCTTCTTGTTGCGTCACCTGATCTTGGAGCGTGGCGATTTCCTGCTTCTGTTTCTCACTTTCTTCCATCGTCTTGTTGCGCTCGGCGACGATCCCTGCCACCTGCCGGAACAACTCGGTGGATTTCTCTTCGTCGCCGCCCTGCGTGCAGCTCTCAAGCAGGCTCACGAGGTCGGGCGCCTCGGGGGGGGCAGTCTGACCCGCAAACTGGTCGACTACGGGCGCAGTCCCATCGCCGTCGTGTGCGGTGGTGGGGTTGGTGTCGGGATTCGCCTGCGTGATGGTCGCCATGATATCCTGAACCTTTGACTTGAAACGGGCATACTCACTCACCTCTTTATATAGACACGACCCCTCTCGGGCCCCGTTGAAGCATACCGAAACCTCGCTCGGTGACACACTCTTCGTCGCCGGGTCATACGTGTGACCGAGTGAGAGTGAGTTTAGCGTGCCCCCATTAACGAGGCGTGCGACCGTTCGTCCCGCGATAGTGTTGTGCAGCGCGAACTTGACCGCCGTGTACCCTGTCTTTGGGTCGGTGACCACCTCACGTACTCGCCCAACCTCGTCATTGGAAGAGAACCCATCGTGCGCGTGTTCTATCTTGATCGGAACCTCATCGAACTTCATCGAGGAAATCTCGGATACCGTGAGGTCAAACGGGAAGCTAGCTCCGGTCACTGGATCGACGCGCCAATCCCGCTCCTCTCCATCCCGTGTCGGCCGCTCATACAGGCAGCCCGAGAGCTCTAGGAGCTCCAGTTCGTCCGACATGGTTGCCGCATCGCCCATCGGAATGGCTATGTTCCGGGTCGCGTTCGGATTCGTCCTTGTGTCCTTCGTCGTGAAACTAGCGTTGAAGCGTCTGAACGGATTTGACGCCCTGGGGCTAGTCGTCCTCGGGGGGGCGGTCTTGAAACCTTTTTTGGGAGAGGTTGGGTACGTGAGTGAACTGGTGATAATCTCCTTCAGTGTGGCGGTTATCGCTGCTTCGGGAGGTGGGAGTCGCAGGGGCGTGCTTTTTATAAGCGCCACGCTACTTCTCACCGATGTGATGGTTGATTATGAACACTTTATTCCCCGACGTGCGGACGACATGCACGACGAGGACGCATGCACGCCCGTCGACATGGCCGCCGCAGTACAGGTACTCCTTTTCTGCTTCGTGTCTTACGCCGCGAGCGTGGGGGGCAACGGTAGTCATAACCAGAATATGGATGATGAACGCGAGGTAGAGATGCGTACATGGCTCGCGGCGATCATAGCAGCGTCGGCGGTCCGTTCGATGTTCGTCGCGCGCGAGTGCAGGGGAGAGCACTACTCCGCAGTCCTCTTCAATATGTTTCGTGTGGCCGTGTTAGCGGGGGGGTGTGTTATGTACGGCGAGGACGAGCTGAAGAGTGACGAAGCCATGTGATACGTACGTCAAAGTTAGTCTCGAGGGCACGGAGGAAAGTTTTTTTCACACATTCTTTTTTTTCTTTGGACATTTCTCGCTTTTGTGAAATATAGTTAAAATAATTTTAGTTAACTATTTCTTCAAGCTTCCACGGCAGTCTTGAAGGACACTTTCTCTCTATCTTTATATCGAACTCACTGTTCGGAAAGTTCTCCATGTTGCCCTGAGTCCCGGCTTCACAACCTTTGATGAAATTAGTACTCGATAGCGCACGAGCTGCGTCGCCGGAGTAGTGCCGTAGGGCCTTGGGCCACGGCGCGTGAAATCCAGCGAACATCCATGACATGTTTGTATCTTCTGACATGTTTGTATCGTCCATGTCATCTGGTTCGCGATCCCATGAGGTTTGATCGGCAAGCTTATGATCAAAATAAAAAGGTACCGCCATCCCATCCTTTTCCATTAAACTGTGATAAATAAAACGGATCGTATGATCTGAAGGTTCATCTTTGTCCAGGTCCAGGTTCCTGGTATTCTTGGTAACTTTCCACTCTGGTTGTCCATATTGTTCGTCCATAACGTCCCACTCCACCCCCTCCACCACATGAGTAACTTGCTTATCCATTGAACGAATAAAATATATTTTGTAGACGTCATTATACTTCCGATACAATCTCTCTACAATCTCTACAATCTCCCTCCGACGGTTGGGGTCCATGAGAAAATCACCCCCTGAAATGAAAGGGCAAATGTAAACTTTCATTACATCTTCTTCCATTGCCTCTGCGAACTGCATTCCACTGTACATCCCGTCCTCAATTTTGAACTTGACTTGTTTACGTTTTTTCTTCGACGGCTGATTCGCGACTCCTCTCTCTGGTATTTTAAGGAACCCTTCGTATATGGCGACGTCTTCTACCCACCTGTCCGACTTTTCGCTGTTTAACGCTGTCGTTGAGATTTTAACAAAATCAGTCGATGGATACATGTCATCGAAAACATCACAACAACTTTTCAGCGCAGCAACGAATGCCTCGTGGGACACGTGCACGAGATTCTCATGAAAAAAAATGACGTCACTTTTAAGTTTTTCAATGAGCTTATCACGAAGTATATCCGTATTTCCGTTATCACCTCTCAGGCCTTCTAGAGTGGTCAAAGTTGTATCCTTCCATCTTGTTAGTAGTTCTGGTATTATCGGATGTGAATCAGGTTTTGGTGGTAAACGCTTAAAGAATCTTCTTCCGTCGACGCATTGTGTTTTTCCGTTCTCTTTTCGTCTGAGTATTTTACCGTACACGAGCTCCCCGTCGTGTTCACAGTCCGCGCCGTCGTCGTCGGGGGCGTAGGTGTATGCCACCGACATTAGGTGTGAGTCGATGTAACAGGAGACAACCAAATTGTTGTTTATATATCCACGGACACCCTTATATATAGGTTACGACGTTGCAGAGAATTCGTAGACGGATCTGTATATAAACAAACACACGAGCGCGTCTAAAAAAAGAGGTTCGCGCGCGATGTCGTTCGAGTTCATCGCTTCGGGTGATTTCGTTATCCAAGGAGGGTCAGAGGAGGAGTCTGACGACTCGTTCGTTCGGGAGCCGTGGCCCGAGGGTCAGGTGTACTTCGCGAATGATGAGAAAAAAACAAAAGAAACGTGGGATGAATGGTCGGAAAAAGACGCTTACCCGCTGATAGCGAAAGTCAGTTACGTCGTACGAGACGAGTTTAAAAAAACTGACGAATATGGAGGGCACATTGAAATATCAGACTGGTACACTTACAAACGTAACGCGTACGTTCGTGGAGGACTCGCGTGGACGGCGGCGTATCATTTCGTGCACGTCGCTGGATTCGAAATACCACTCGCCGACGAGTTCTACGTGACTTCTGATTTTGATACGGTCGCGTGCAGCGCCGAGTTTCTTGATATCGAAGAGTTTGACAAAGACCCTGACAGTCATCTGCGATACGTCGACAACACTAATCAGACTCACATCAAATCCGAGTGTCCCGTTTCTATCCACAATCAGCCCCAAGAGAAGTGGCTGGGTAACGGATGGCGTTACGAAATGTGTAAATTTATGAAAAGGTACTCTGGTGTATCTTCGCGTGGTATGGTGGATACCTTGGCGGTTGGCACTCGTTTTACAGGAGACATGGACACAGGATGCTACGTTTCATGGACGAGACTCGCCTCTTTTTTCCAAGACAAACTTCATCTCAACGGTTATCCGTTCAAAACGAAAGACGTCCAAATTGAACTCACGAGCATGGAGGGTAATGATATGTATGAGAACGAGTACTTTTTTGAAAAGTACCAGATAGACTTCCCCGATAAGAGACACGAAGAAGAAAACTTGGGTAACTATCCATCGCGATACGGATTATCGGACGACGTGCCGTATCTCATGCGCATCGAGGGTTTTGGTTTCGTCGAGACTCCCACCGTACAGATCGGTCAATTGCTAGACACGCTCACCGATTACGAACGATGCGCGAGAAGTTCTGCGAACGATATGAAAGCAAAATACGGTCGAAGGTTACGAAGAATCGAACATGCTTTTCGAGTGCACGACGCTTTGGTCGAAGGAGATTACAAACACGGTCCCGTGTCAGAAAAAACGTCGCCTTTCGTATTATCGGAAACCGTCGTCGACCAGTTCCGTACGTACGACGGCGAATTATGGAAAGCCTTCAAAAAGGCGACGGATCAGAACGATGATTTAAACTGCAAAATCCCTCGGGTAGATCATGCTAACAAAAAAGTGACCATGATGGAAACCAACTTGAAGTGCTCCGACAAAGGAACGACCATGAATTGTTCCGCGATGTTGGCAGACCACCCGTTCAAAGGTAAGAATAAATCAGATTTGTATCGCACCAAGGAAGATTGGACCGTCGAGATGTCGAAGAAAAGAACACAAGAGTAGCCTTCCGGTGGCGCGTTGTTCACTTCTTTGTTTATTTTGCTTTTCGCTTTGGCGGTGGCTTCCGACGGACACGTGTTCCATGTTGGTTGGGGGTGGGTGTACATGAGGCGGCGTTCCATCAGGTGTGTAAAAAAATACCGGCTTCCCCGATACGTATAGATCGGATATGAACTTAATATCTATACCTATTTTTTTCGAGACATCCGCGCGACCGTGAGAATTATAAAACTGAAAAAAAAATAGGTATAGATATTGGACATTTTTTCGATCTATACTTCAGCGCAAGCATCACTAGATATAAAATGTTGTGTTTATCTATACCAATTTTTTTTCGACCAAGTTGGTGTCCATGGCGGCGGCTGATTTTCTCGTCGCTAAGAGGGTTTTCAGAGCTGAGGGGGGGGAATCCCTCTCCCTCCGCTATATATTGCGTGGCGCGTATGACTTCCCGTCCGCTCATTTCGTCTCCTCGCACCGCGCTATGTCGATGGGACTGAACCTCGCGTGCGAGGACGCGGAGGGTCGGCGTGAACCGCGCGAGCCGCGACTCGAGAGAGCCTCCGCCGTGATGACGGGGGGCACGGCGTTGGCGCTTTGGATACGATATCTCGGGACCCTGTACCCCGATAAGAAGACGAAAGGGTCGCCAAAAGAGTTTGAACTCGCCGAGAGCGTCGCCGACTGGGATTTTCATCCGACGCGATCGACGAATCCGTCGCATTTTTTCGGAGACGCGACCTGCAAATTGGTCGTCGACGACGGGCAATCGAAGAGAAAAGGTATCGTAGAAGACGAATACGGATACGTCACGCAGAAGAATCGCGTGCGTCATCTCGAAGGGAACGAAGAAAAAGAATACGACGTCAACGGGGTCGTGCTCCGAGACATCGTCGCCGAGCTCTTCCCCGGGGAGTGCACGACGGATCCGATTGAGGGGTGCGCGCTCGTCGATTACGGGTACCTGCCACCACACAAGACCGATTTCGAAGGACCGATCATCGAGAAATTGGGTCTCGCGAACGATTACACATTTCCCCTGCCTCCCTCGATCGGGAACGTCGACGCGCGACATCCCGCGCGAGACGTCGTCTCGTTGCTGCACCCCGAAGTGGTAATCGTCACGCATCTCCAGGCTCTGAGCATGGACAACTTTTTAAAGGTGTCTCGCGAAAAGACGAAGAGGAGGGCGGTGAGGGTAAAGTGTTTCTACGAACTGTACGATTGGTCAGGGTTTAAAATCGATGGTCGCGAAGTCACCGTGCGGGGTAACGTGATAGACGCGATGGGGAGATTCGCGGAGTCGCCGTTCTGCGAGGTCGTGCTGGGCGACGACGAGGAAGCGATAGAAAAACTCTACACAGACACAGAGAACGTGTTAAAAAGGTTCAATGGGAAAACTTCGTTCGCGCCCTACGGGCTGTGACAATGATTTTTTTTCAGTCCAAATTGTACCCCGGCTTTAAAAAAAGAAGCGCCGATCTACCGCCGCGATACCCGCGCGTTATCATGCACACGACGTTAGGTCCCAGATTGAGGGCTTGATCAAAGCCGTTGTTCTCGAGATGGGAGCACTAAAGTATGTATAAAAAGTCACCACGTCATACCGGCGATTCGGGCAATCGTATCAACTAGGTACAATGGGTGGATATTGTGTTTAAAAAATAAAAAATGTACAGTTCGCATGAGCACGTTCGCATCACCCTTCCCTCGTATACCGACCAACGGTAGCTTATCTCCGCGATCGACGTACCCTTGTGTAATCCAAGCTTCAGCCCAGTAACGTCCTAGCGGCCCCATTGGGGAGCAAACTTTCGAATCTCCGTGGCCTGCGCCCATGTGCATAGCACCTTTGAATGCTGTGGTGCTCAACGAAGGGTCAGCGAGAGTGCGAACATGTCCGCACGATGCGCGCCAGAAGTTGCCACTGTAGTGCTCCCAACAATCAGATTCATCGGGATTCGCGCCGCAGTGCCACCTCCCGTGAAGCGACGTGCACTCACTTTTACCATCATGGAGCACCTGACCCTGCAACACTCGGCGGCTCATTTGGCGACGCAACGACCACGCGTTATGGCTGCCCAAGGCTTGTAGATAAATGACGCTCTATTCTTCTTCCGTCTTGATTCGACCATTTGATGACCCGCCGAAGAATGTCTTACACAACGACTCACACCAAGATCATTTAGTTACAGGACTGAAAAAAAATAGGTATAGATATTGAACATTTTTTCGATCTATACTGCAGCGCAAGCATCACTAGATATAAAAAAATGTCTTTATCTATACCCATTTTTTTTCGACCAAGTTGGTGTCCGGGTCGAAGGTCAAAACCAAATTGTCCCGCTACCCACGGGAAATGTAAAACTGAAAAAAAAATAGGTATAGATATTGGACTTTTTTTGTATCTATACTGCAGCGCGAACATCACTAGATATAAAAAAATATCTTTATCTATACCCATTTTTTTCCGACCAAGTTGGTGTCCATGGCGGCCGCCGGGATGAGACAGAGTGCAGTCTGGGACCCAACGTCGCCGTGGTTGTTATCGCGTGAGTCAGTGTCCGTCGCGGACTCCATTCGGCGTGTACCGCGACGGTCTTCATGCGTCACGTGCATCTGCCCCCCAACCGACGGCGCCCCCTCATTTCGTGTTACCACCTCGAGGACGTCGAGAGGTAAAGAAGATAATAGAGCGGAACTTTTTTGAGCCGTCATCGAACTCGTAAAAAACAAACCTCGGTCACTATATATTTGACCCTAAATATTTGACCCTAAATAATTGACCCTAAGCGCACGCGCGACCACCATGTCCTACGAGTATATCGTGGTTTACGATTTCCCGGAAGGGTGTGAAGGGAAGGACGATGGATGCGATATCAGGGAAAAATGCGATAAAAATAAAAGAGACGACGACGACGGTACCGTGCTGGATCCTATCACCCACGAGCCCATAGAGAAGCCTTTTTACAGGGAAACGTACTACACGAAGACCGATGATGGGGATCCCGGCAAGTCTCATCATACGGGGGAGTGCGTGAATACGGAACCTCTGCGAAAGTATTACGAAAGCCAGCCCGAGGTCAACTGGAAGAGAAAAAGTATATACAACGTCGAGACCGACCGCGTACAATTGCCGCCCGTACTCACGTCCGCACAAGTTCTCGCGAGACGAATGGTCGCCTACATCGACGACTCGACCGAAGAGCGTCTCGCCGAGATAAAAGAATTGACGAACACGGTCGACCTGATACAACTGGAGAAACCGACCGAGTTTCCGCACGAAGAGGGAGAAGGGGTGGATTTAAGATTGCTCGAGGTATTGATTAAATATTTGGAAGCGCACGGTAAACTGACTATGAAGAGGTGCAAAGCCATCGAAAAGCTCTTGGAGTTTCTCGTGGGCGAAGGGATCGGATTCCGAAAAGACGACGACGACGACGCGTGGAACGACACAGACCCCTTCCACGACCTGTTTTTCATGAATGAATTTTTGTCAGAGGAAAATGATGTCGATATCATTACTCAAGCACAGATATCCGAAAGTCTCGATAGGATCAAGGACTTGCTCTTAGAAGCGGTCGAAAACACCAGAAAACGTTCCCGGGATGATCATAACGGTGGATTAATCATCGCTGCGGGGGGCGCGGCGCGAAGACGTTGAGTTAATAAAATATAATTTCATCCACTAACGAGTCACTCGTCGTCCGACGACCCCGAAAAAGAAAACGGGGGTTTAAGGGGGCGGAGCCCCGATAAGAACGCAGTAAACTTCGAAAAACTACGTGAAGTGGTAGACCTCTTGGTCAAAAAAGGAGTGGAGACCAAGGTATACGGTCCAGGTTATCCTTTGATATGGGTGATGAGGAATTAAAACACAAACTCAAAGGACTCGGATATATTCATATCATCGAGTGACGGGTTCAGTGTTGTTGTGAGTATTTAGGACAATATTGGCAATCAAGTCTATGCGCACTCGTTCCGTTGAGTGTGGTGGTGGGGCT
>Ga0209711_10001863_pt1 | contig 19879 bp, 21 predicted proteins | sample ArcticOcean_MG_C_7_FD_187441 | JGI IMG/M metagenome (GOLD analysis project Ga0209711, IMG submission 187441) | Marine microbial communities from western Arctic Ocean - ArcticOcean_MG_CB11_88 (SPAdes) (version 2) | ecosystem: Environmental > Aquatic > Marine > Oceanic | place: Arctic Ocean...
GTCCCGATCCAGTGCTCAATGAACGCAAATCCAATAGGTATCTGTCCGTCAATGCATCATTCGACGATTGCCCTGAGCGCGCAGTTAGTCGAGCAGAGGGACATCCATCGTCTGTCATGTGAAATGAGCTGCCTGTGTTGTGTGATGTTAATGCGAGCCGATCTAGCGTGGCGTCTGATGCTTCTACCGATGCTAATAGTACAGCCGATGGAGCAGCCGGCGGAGCAGCCGGTGGAGCCGCCGGTGGAGCCGCCGGTGGAGCAGCCGGTGGGGCAGCAAGTTGTAGATTGTTTGACGTAGTCTGACTCCCTCGTCTATTTTTCTCAATTTGACCTTCCGGTACACTCGCACGGCGAACGATACGTGCATGTGGGCGATTGCCCATGTTTGCATTTCCAGGTGGGGGTAAGGGAAGTGCGCTGATAAACGAATCGGACGCTGGTTCACTAGGATGCATTGTCATGCCATCATATGCCGACGAGTGGTTGACTCGTTCCAGGCCACGTTGAAGTACGTGTGGCGATGAGGCTGATGGCGCTGATACTGTGATGTCAGGAGACACGGCCGTAGCTGTATGTTCAGCGTTTGGTTCAGATGATGAAGGAGGAACTGGTAGTGGGTGTGGCCTGGAACGATATGACATGATCTTGGCGATGTCCAATGGTGCAACTACGCTGTCCTTACGCCCCGTTGGTAACATCTGTGACACAGGGTTGATATTTGCAGCCCCTAGATCATTGCCACTAGACACCCTTGGTGTGAACGCTCGCTGAATCTCTTGGCGGACACGAAACGACGGAGGCTTACTTTTTGATGCAAATTCGGGGCGACTGCGCGCGGACAAGGCACCACTTCCTTCACCAATGGGCCTTCGAGTATGATGGCCTCCAGATACGCCACGTGCACATGTCCGTGGACCCTGCATCAATTCATCCGAGTCATCCACGGTGTAGCGTGATGTGAGATGTCCATGGCGATTCAACAATGTCGAATCACTACGCGAAGTCGGGTGAGTCAAAGAAGTAGGCGACATTGGTTGTATGCGACGGCATGTAGGAGGTGCTGAATCCATAGTACTAAAGTCGGCTTTGGACCCTGTATCTCTAACATCGTACGATGAGGAAGGATTCGACGTTGCATCTTCTTGTGGAACCACCAATGAATCCACCGATGAAGGTCTATGTGTTTGTAAATCTTTCGACGTATCATCATTTACATCACCGCGGGCAGATAACGCAATTTCACTTGCACAAATCTCATCAAGTTCTTCCTTTCGTGCTTCGCGGCGTGCTAGTTTGGATGACGATGCGAATGCATTCGTCGAGTCGCGCCTAGACGGGAATTTGATTTCTCCAACCCGATAATTATTGTCCTCTTGAACGCGACTTTTTTTCCGTAAGAAGGCCGGATGCACAGCGTTTGCAGCCGTACCGTTTTGCTGTTCAAACAAAGCTTTACGTTCCTTCATAGTATTCTGTCTTTCCATTTTTTGACAAACAAATAGTAACAATACAACGAATCCATGACGATGGTTTTCAACAGATATATGTAGCGCTATATTAGCGCACAAATTCGTTGTGTGAATATTAAGACTATGACGTCGGTCGCAATATAAGATCGTAGATGACCTTCGCTCATAGAAAGGTCGATGGCCTCTGTGAAGCACCCATTGCTCAAAGGACGTGGCTATCGACCTGCTCAACATCATACATCTGTCGACATTCACACAGATGACACCCTGTCATCTCTCCAAGTTGTATGTGCTATGGTCTTATCATTTACTTTGATAGTTACAGTCGGAGCGTTGGTGGCAGTCCCATTGATTACAAAATGGTCAATGGCGTCGTCGACGGTTTTGTCATCACCACGACCACGACAATCATCATTTATACCGCCCTCTCCACCGCCTCCATCTCCATTTCCACAACCTCCTTTGCCTTCACCACCGCCACCAATCGAGACAACAACAACCGCTGAGTGGACCATCGAGACAACAACAACCGTTGAGTGGACCGTCGAAGGCGACGTGGCAGATGCCCAATCTGTCATCCAACAATGTCAGATGGCACTTGAGGCATATGCAGTACAATATGGTGTCACACAGGAGGAACTTGGTGCGACATGCGACGTGGCCTCGGGGAGCATCATCCTTAGCATAACATTTACAAATCCAAATTTTAACCCAGCACTGGGTAGTATGGTTGCAGATATTACAAACAATCCTGGTTTTACATCGAGTATGGGTATTCACCTACTTTCAAATGCGACAGTTACTATCAACCAACGTCCTGCACATCCACCACCCCCTCCAGTACCACCACCACCATCACCACCGCCGCTTCCATCGCCGCCGCCGCTTCCATCACCGCCGCTTCCATCGCCATCACCACCGCTCCCATCGCCACCACCGCCGCTTCCATCGCCATCACCACCGCTTCCATCGCCGCCGCCGCTTCCATCGCCATCACCACCGCTTCCATCGCCGCCGCCGCTTCCACCGCCATCACCGCCGCTCCCATCGCCACCACCGCTTCCATTGACACCACCGCCGCTTTCATCATCATCGCTTCCATTGCCTCCCTCATCGCCTTCCTCATCGCCTCCCTCATCGCCTCCCTCATCGCCTTCCTCACCGCCTCTACTACCACCGCCTCTACTACCACCGCCTCTACTACCACCGCCTCTACTACCACCGCCTCTCACATGGCCTCTATTACCACGGTCTGTATTTCCTCCCTTATCGACACCCTCACCAGAACGTTTACCAACATTGCCACTTCCACTTCCACCTTCTCCATCAATTCTACTTGAGAAAGAACCATCGCCACCACCGCCGCCACCACCCTCCCCGCAACCACCTGAGCCTTCACCTCCTTTGCGGTCTATTTCTGTGCTGAAGCCCCCTTCGACACCTCCTTCGATGCCACCTACGTTACCAAAGCCATTGCCACTAGGATCGTCTGTGAATCTTACCACCGATACAGCAGCACTTTCCAGTGCAGAAGCTTCTAGCAACAACACAGGTGTGGTTATAGCCGGAATGATTATCGTCACGGTCGTCTTCGTTCTGATATGTCGTTATCGAAAGCACATTCAATGTGGTGCAAGATCAAAACAAAACATCAGCACAGCAATCAAAAGTGGTGGTACCAACAAGAAGGTTCCAACCGGTCGCAAAGCCCCACTGGAAACACCCGCTTCGTTGATTATTGATGATTCTGATAATACGAATCAGAACAGATCACGTCCACCGATGCAAGATCAGGAGCGAGTATCCAATCGTTCGGAATGGGATGATTCACCGCGCACCTCACAAGCTCAACCCGTTGTTGAAAGGCGGACAAATGCAATATTTTCTGCAAATGATAAGAGCAGGGGTGGTAAAGGTGGTCGACCGTGTATAGGTATATGACAATAAGAAGCGATGTTTTAATGAATAACAACTTACCCAAAATAATGAGCAGGTTTTTGGTAAATGGGCTACTTCCAATATCGCCACCACCCAGTGTTGCAGATAATGCACTGGTTTCACAAGAGAGTGGTGATCATACTCCATATATTTCTGAATTTTTTGGCACCACCACCGACGGGTTTGGTCCATCAAACCACGTTTCTGAAGGAAGTTACCAATGTCGTTTTCCACGCTTGGTAAACACGAATATTATTTATTCCAACATAGATGGTTTCGAACCTCCTGGTTGTGACACGAGAATGAGAGAGGACATACCACCACATACCACTCTCAATAATCACTTCGACTCATCACGAATGACATCTAAACTAGTTGTTCAGACTAAAACTCCCGAAAAATTTAAAAAAGATAAACAGTACATCGACATTATCCTACATAATTGCACCGTTAAACAACTTTGTGTCGATTGGCCATTTGTGTCGTCTCATCTTGACTCCTCGAAGTTGACTAAGATGAGCAGTTTCACCATTTCGTGTTTTCTGGTAGACAGGTGTCACTTTAAAATGGAACCCGTGCTTAAATATGATGACAGTCAGTTTGGCATTACGTACGAACCTCCAAACGTGAAAACAGATGTGGGTGGTGTATTTGCTCAAACGTTTTTTCCGCTCACACTCGATGAAGAGACAAGCGTGTGGCGATCCATAAAACAAACTGATGCGTCGTACAGATGGATCGAGTATGTTGAGGTATTGATATTAATAAATAGCTTTGCGGTGCACATCACAGTAACTATTAGTGCTCGAGGTGCTCCTAATTTCATTCTCGGTGATAGAACGGCTCCCGGTGGTTTTGATCAAAAACATCTCAAAACGTTACTTTCATGGCTATTCAATCGTGTGAACAGTCTCGCAACCGACGGAAGAATTGGAGATGGAAGACCTCCAAATCTGCCGTATGATTCACAGCAAAAAAAGCACGATTCTTCGATTAATGAGGCACAGCGCATATATACTGATAATAAAATGCATGACAACAAGACTACAGTGGACGCTGTGATTGGCACGTTCAGTGACAAGATACATACAAATGTGCGAAATCATCTGATATTCGATATGCAGCCTTATGAAAAATCTAGACCATCTGGGAAAACACCTCAGAAGAGCGATTCACATTCTAAAGCATCTGTGGTCGTCGGAAATGGATTCACATTATTCCCCTTGTTGTAGTCTTAACTACCGCACATAACACATCCTTCGACGTTGTGACATGCTACATTCCCAGGGTCTACAACTGGGCTGTTGGTACTCTCGTCAGCTGATGTGTCGGTCGGTTTGTCGGTCGGTTTGTCGGTCGGTTTGTCGGTCGGTTTGTCGGTCGGTTTGTCGGCAATCGAGGCAATGTGAGAACGATTGGGTGTAGATCCGGGCTGTGACCGTAAGTAGTACATTCCCGTTTTAAGGTGTTTCTTCCATGCGTACATGTGCATGTTAAAGATTGTATTCGGTTTTGGATCTCTCACAAAGAGGTTGTTAGATCCCGATTGATCGACGAATGGCTGGCGAGCCGCGGCCATATCGATGACGACTCGTTGCTTAATTTCCCACGCCGTTTTGAATAAAGCCTTGGTTTCTGCATCCAATGGTAAGTCTTGCACCGATCCCCCGTTTTGAATGAGCATACAACGCAGTTCTTCGTTCCAAACACCCTTCTTGATAAGGCGTTCGATAAGGGGAGTGTTGATGATTTGGAACTCACCAGAAAGGACGTTACGTGTGAATATCATGCTCTGGATGGCTTCGAGACCTTCGCTGTTACCCAAGATCTGTGCAGTAGATGCCGTCGGCATTGGCGCGATGAAGAGAGAATTTCGTGTACCATACTCGACAACTTTACCACGGAGCTCTTCCCAGTCCCATCGATCGGACACGCCTTGTGCACTACCGGGAAAGTTTTCATCGAATAGCTCCCAGTGGAACTTGCCTTTCGAGAGTGGCGACCCACCAAAGCTATCATGTGCGCCTTCTTTCTTAGCGATTTCGCACGATTCGTACACGGCGTTGTAATACATGGTCTCGAAGACTGCGCGGTTTAGCACCAATGCCGTCGGTGACTCAAAAGGAAGGCCCATGGCGATGAACAGATCCGCCAGGCCCTGTACGCCAATACCGATAGGGCGGTGACGAAGGTTCGACTTTTTCGAAATTTCCACCGGATACTTGTTGATATCGATCACCCGGTTGAGCGAACGAACCGCCATACGAACAATCTCTCCAAGCAAATTGTGGTCAAATGTGACCTCGGTGGACGGACTGCCATCTTGGTGGCTATGCACGACGGACTTGACAAACTTGGGCAGTGCAATTGAAACAAGATTGCAAACTGCAATCTCTTGTCCTGGCTCCGTATATTCGGTGATCTCGGTGCACAAGTTGGAGAGACGAATAGGTCCTAGATGTTTTTGATTGCTTAGCTTGTTGATGGTATCTTTGCAAAGCATGTACGGACCACCAGACATGATCTGCACATCTATGATTCGGTGCATCAACGCCATTGCGTCGACCTTGCGACGGGCTAGACCCTTTTCCTCGCAGTCGCTGTAAAGTTGCTCAAATGTATCGCCGTATGCCTCGTGTAATCCAGGAACGTCACGTGGACAGAAGAGAGACCAATTCGTAAACGTCGTATCTGTTGGGTGCATTCTATGCCAGGTGACACTCTCTTCAACGCGCTTGTAAAAGAGGTCTGGTATCCACATTCCAAGAAAAAGGTCTAGAGCGCGCATCGATTCCGTCGTCTGTGGATCTTTCATTCCCACAAAATCGTAGATATCAGCATGCCATGGTTCGACATACATCGCAAATGCCCCCTTTCGCTTGCCACCACCTTGGTCAACATAAGCTGCCGTTCGCTCGTACACTTGACATAGTGGTACCACTCCCGAAGACACCCCACCATTTGCAATTTTCGAACCACTCGCTCGAATGTTGCACACGTCAATACCAACCCCACCAGCCCCCTTTGAAATCAACGCACAGTCCGTCAGTGTCTTGTAGATACCATCGATCGAATCGTCACTAATAGATACCAAAAAACAACTTGAGAGTTGCTCGTGCACAGTTCCCGCATTGAACATTGTGGGTGATGCGTGCGTAAAGTATCCATTCGATAGCACATCGTAATAATTGCGCCAATCTTCACCACCGACAGTCAGAGCTTCGCGCATAAAAAGGTGCTGTGGACGCTCCATCACCGGGTTACCGTTCGCATCTCTCCCAGAAAGCAAGTACGACCGCTCGAGCGTTGCCATTGCAAAGTGTGACAAGTTGTAATCTCGTTCGTAATCGATGGCTTCGTCGATGATGTCAGAATACGTTTCGACCATGGATATGAGCTTATCGGAGACCAATGGACAGTCGCGATTAGACAGTGCGGTCATCGTCTCACGAAAGGAAGTCTTTGTAGTCTTGTGCATGTTTGAAACCGAAATGCGACTTGCAAGATTGCCGTAATCTGGGTGGGTCGATGCCAGACCCGCTGCCGCCTTGACAGCCACCAAATCTAACTCCTGTGTCGTGATACCATTACACAACGAAGAAACCACCGATTGAACTACTGGTACCACGTCCACTCGAAGAGCTGGTTTCATTTGCGCCAGCTTATCGATACGCTGTTGAATCTTGTGGACCTTGACTGACTGATTCGACCCGTCCCGCTTCACCACCATAGTCACCAACCCAAATGTCGTGGGATCCTTACGATACTCAATTTTCGCAACTGGGCGACGTAGATCTGGAGAAGGGGAGCGAGTGCACTCGCTCCCTGACTCGCTGTCTTCCTCCATCACGACCATCTCACCTTCCGAAAAACGGTGTTGCATACTCGTAATATTATTTATGTTCGTTGATAAGTGACTTCACGATCGCGAACGCATTCTAGCGTACAAATCTATTCAAGAAACTTCACTTGTGACCACAACGCGCACACGGTGCGCATTGCGCACACGATGGATACATGGGGCAAGTGGGTGTGCCCTTGTCGTTGCACATGCAGCACTCGGTGTCGGGACAATTTTCCCCACACTTGTCACAGCAAGGTGCGTCGTCGAAGAGGCTCCCATTCACGACGATACCGGCGATTTGTTGCACCTGCATGATGTCAATCGAAGGTTCGTTCGAGGATCGGCCGATCGACTCATCGACCGACCGCTTATCATAAGCCTCGTCAAAGAGCCCACAGTGCCATTTGGAGCACTTGGACGTCTCGCACCATGTGCACATACAATCGGGTCGGTTGTCCGCACAGTCACAACACGGAGGCTCGGCGCAACCAAAGCCGCATACACGGCAACAGTCCGGTTCGTCGACATGAAACTCGCTGCTGGTAGGGACCCCCAACACTACGGTCATATACCACATACAAACTGGGAAACGGGATACGACCATTCTGTGTTCAGATCGCATATCAACTTGTTGACAACGGAGCTTTTATTACACCCAAGACCAGCGACCAGTGACCTTGACCATTGAAGTACCAACAGTGTCTTTTTGGTGTGTTTTCTATGTCACGCGTTCACTATTTCATCTCTCACAGACATGAGTAGCTTTCCAAGTGCATCGCCTCCTTGCCAGTACCCCTTGGCCTTTTCTTCATCCGAAAGTTCCTTCTTTTGCCACTCGTACCGATTGGGAGCCATTCGGCCCTTGGCCTCGTGAAGGATTGCATCCTTGGTTTTGAGGAGCAGCTCGCGATACATGGGGATGCTGAACTTCTCAACGAGCAGCACGCGTAAAAGCGCGTCCTTCTCATCGTCGGAAATCTCCTTTCGAACGTTGACCCGTCGCCAGTCTTCCAATTCCGTGACGGTGATCGACTTCTTGCGTCCTGGATATTTTCAAGCGTGCATTGTCCATGTAAACTCGCGCGCTGGGAACCTTTAACTCGTTATCGAAGAGCCACCCTACAATAGCTAAGAGTCTTGGGAGATTAGTATAAGAAGGCGCGGTGAAACGACATCAGAGAGAACCAAGCGTAAAATATGGCTTCAAGCGTAAAATATTGCTTCAAGCGTAAAATATTGCTTCAAGCGTAAAATATTGCCTCAAGTCCCATGCTGCCGTCGCTAACGGCGCTGCACGTTGACGCTCCGAAGCGTATTCATCAAGAAGAAGAGGCGGACGAAGCGTATCCGGGTGGCAGTACGAAGCGTATCCGATCGAAAGACGACGCACCACTCGTCGACATGCTCGAGAGCCTCCAACCCGAGCTGCGCGAATTCGTGCTGCTCGCTCTTGCCGTAAAGGATTGCAAGGGCTTGAACGAGATCTGCCAAGTGAATCACCAATTTGAAGAGATCTGCAAGGATCCCGTCTTTTGGCAGAGCGCCCTCCGCGCCAAGGGGTGGATGCCCGACTGGTCGGCGCCGTCGTCGCCTGGAGGGATGACGCCCAAGGCCTACTTTGAGATGGTGTGCACGATGAACGAACGGCATCAGAAAGCGCTCCTCGCATTGAGGCGCGATACCACCACGATTGAAATGAGTGCGTTTGCGGATTGCACGTCGCTGGCGATGACGCACTTGCCGCCCAATCTCACCACGATTGAATATGCTGCGTTTCGGGGTTGCACGTCGCTGGCGCTGACGCACTTGCCACCGAATCTCACCACGATTGAATTGGGTGCGTTTGCTTACTGCACGTCGCTGGCGCCAACGCACTTACCGCCGCATCTCACCACGATTGGGATGAGTGCGTTTGAGGGATGCCCGTCGCTGGCGCCGACGCACTTACCGCCGCATCTCACCACGATTGAAGCATATGCGTTTCGGGGTTGCACGTCGCTGGCGCTGACGCACTTGCCACCGCATCTCACCACGATTGAAGAGCGTGCATTTTCGGGATGCACGTCGCTGGCGCTGACGCACTTGCCACCGAATCTCACCACGATTGAAAGGGCTGCGTTTTGGGATTGCACGTCGCTGGCGCTGACGCACTTGCCACCGAATCTCACCACGATTGGGATGGGTGCGTTTGAGGGATGTGAACAGTTGCGTGGTGGGGTTTTTGAAGTGGCAGTCTTTGCGATCAACGTGGGTGCATTTTAAAGGAATATGGTATCTAGCAAGTATGCCGCTCGCACCATACACTGATGTGCTTATTTATTCAGCAGCGATGAGACCGATTGAAGCACATGGAATCTCGCAGAGGTGCGTCTCATACGGGACCTTAGTCGCCCTCGTCACTTTGTTCATGTAATAGTCCATTTCCATCCCGTCTTGTAGTCAATCTTAATATATTTCTGATAATGTTTACGTCGAATTGTTTATACTTGGTGTACAACCAGTCGCATCAAAATCGCCCATTTTGCAAACTGCTCATTTTCACCTCGGTTTCCCCGACAAAACGACCGATTCTCAAAAATGACAAAATGTGCTCGCTTTTGTGCATTTTCTCCAAATCTGAATCCACGGAAAACCGCGTTAGGGCCTCCGAAATCGGAATTGTTTCCGATTTCGATCAAAACCCATATAAGGAAGGTGTAACGGTCGTAACCGCTTGCCCACAGTCGTGCCCACAGTGCCGTGCTAGCAAGACACCGGATTAGGAAGGTGCCCACAGTCGTGCCCACAGTGCCGTGCTAGCAAGACGCCGGATTAGGAAGGTGCCCACAGTCGTGCCCACAGTGCCTTGTTAGCAAGGTGGTCATGGGGACGGTGGGGGCGTCACAAAAAACGCTCAGGTATTTAAGAATGACCGTTTAAAGTACCTCTACACAGAGATTATTTGCGTCCGCTGGGAAGGAGGCTGTGCTTCATCACGTGCGCCTTTTGCCCCTGCTCGGCCTGTGCTGTCTACTCTCGGACACTCTCTCGGACGGTGTTGAGCATGGCCGCCACTTCGTTGGCCGAAAACGAGCGTTCGCCCGCGCGGTCCGGGTGCACGTCGCGTAGCAGGTCGCGACACACCTCCTCCACCGCCGAACAATCCTCGAGATCCTCACAGATCTCCATCATGTCCGCGGTCGCATCCATTTGCGAGCGGAGCTGATCCGTCGCGTTCTTGAAGGAGACGATACCAGGAAAAAGAAGCGATCGTGAAGTATCGCACCTGCTATCGAGGTCGTCGTTGTGCACCCTTGCGTTCAAAGTGCGAACGAGCGTGTCCGTTGGTCCGCGTGTGCGTTTTTCTTTCAGCCGATCAAACCAAGTGCGTCAAACTTGGGTGGGCGAGCCGATGTTGAGAGTCAATCACATAATTATATGCCCCTCGTTTACGGGCGACCGTCCTACTAAACGAAACAAATCCACTACTGCTACGTACATGCTTTACGCAGTGCCCGTTGAGGTAGTCATGAGGTAGTCACCTCTCCAACACGAAATATTACTCTGGACGCATTTCAATGTTGTCCAGATCTTCAGAACGAAAGCAGGTTTTCAATGTTTGTCGATACTCGCTTTCAACTTTTGCATAGAGTCCGAACACTTCGTCTTTAGATTTGGGTTGGTTGATTGCAACTGCATTTGCATTCCTCTCTTTAGGAGACGCGCCGATGGTAAACATGCGAGACGACATGCTACTGACCGTCAAATTGTTAGCTGTCAGCAGTGTCTTTGTAAATCCTTCGACGTTCATACCCACTGAATCTTCAAACCGTTCAGGATGCTCCGCAAACGCAGAGTACAGGTTGAAGCACGCATAAATCGACGCGCGTGTGCACAACATCCACTTGTCGTTGACACCGTTGTTGTACTCTACATCTGGTACCACCACCCTCGTATTTTGTTGTGGAAGAATAGGAGGGACGAAGAAGACGCATGCATAGTAGAAATCGGTGCGTGTAATCACATGGTGTGTGTAAGATATAGATATGTTGGACATGTAATTTCGGAAGGCATACATGTGCATCATTGGTCGAATGATACCAGTTGTACCATTCCTAAACGGACTCCAGTGTGATAGGTGCTTGCCTGCTACCACCCGTCTCCAATTCGATGAAGTGTTCATGCCATCCAGATGTGCCTGCCAGTAGACGGACCGGGGGACTCGCCATAGGTATGTGGCGTGTTTCGTCAAGATACTTTCTTTTCTTTCCGCCTCGTGCAAGATCAATGCAAGATCAGCTTTATTTGGTGTAATAAAGTTGCGAATCGCAGAATTCCATGCGGCCTTTCCGCCCCGTATTTGACCGGACATGGTAACGAGCAATCTGAAGGGGGGTGCGTTCTTCAACTTTAGAGTTTGGAAATGTGGCACGTCGACATGCAATTGGTCGCAGATAAAATACCACGAACAGTCTTTCCACTCTTGGGAGTATGAAATGTAGTTGCACATATCACAACCCATGCATTTTTGCTTGCAATCGGCAAGCGTTGTGAAGTCCCATCTACCTTTTTGCCTAGTACACTCTCCCACGTGCTCTAAGTATGACGTTTTCCCGCAGTATCCTGAGAGCATTTCAATTTTGTCCAGATCTTCGGAGTGGGAGGGGCTCTCGTTAGCGTACACTTACCATTCAACTTAGAGACACCTTCACAGCGGAGGAGGTGTCGAGTTACCAACACGATATCATTCTACAATCATTCTACAATCATTCTACAATCATTCTACAACTATTCTACAATCACCTGTAGTAATGATCTGTACGGTGTAATATCAGAGATAGATACCACAGTCATACGTGGTGAAGCCAGTTACGCTAAAGAGAAAATAAAAGGAAACTCAACTCCGTTAGCACGATCGATCATGAAAGCCCTCTTCACCTCGGCATGTATAGTGCTAACAATGGAGCGTCGACACATGACCATCCGGACCATGAGCGCCCCACTCGACTCCGTCTCAGTGACCAATGTCCTCAAGATTACGGAAGGTTTATTGGATGAGAAACGTCCCTTTTCTACGACGTGGGACGTCCGAAATGGTGAGTTACCAAGTACACAACTCACGTGGACGTGCATACGTTGGGCCTTGGTCCACAAGTCGGCGCTGGACGAGTACAATACCAATCTCGTGATCAAGTGTCGGTCGACACGCATGCTGGGCGTTGTGAAGCTCGTACTTCGAGTCTTTGGACCGACGTGCCCGACCGTGATAGAAGCCTCCACTTGATGTAGGTATGGTCCTCCACTTGCGCGAGCTTCAGCACCGTTTCAGTCGATGAGCCTACCATGGCAATGCGGTTGGTTGTCCGATCAATGAACGAGTCACGCCGGTCGATCTTTTTAGGAGATGCGCGCCTCGAATCGAACCGACCGTGTGGAGTTTTCATAGGAAGAATGTGAGCATATTGCGTATTCTCTACGTCGGAATAAAGAGGGGTGTATGCGCTAACATAAGACCCGATGGTGAACATGACCTGATGTCAGTATCATGCTCGCACGTCCGATCAATGCATTACAACCACCCGCGGGACAACGCCTCGAAGTACAACGTCTCGCGCCACTGCGAGCGTTGCTTACCGAAGCAAAGGGTCTACCCCTAACAACATCACAAATCGATGCGATTCTTGATGACAAGCTGGACGAAGACGTGGAGCGAATCGAGCTGGTGCATACCCATGGTCAACAATTGAACATCGATGACGCATTGTTCCGGTTGAAAAACGAACTGCTCGATAAGGAGACATTCCTAAACATGACGCCGATTGCAGGTGAATCTGCTGTATTTCGAATGACAGATGAGCAAAAGTGCGTGTACTACACGCTTGGTGCAACCGTCGATCATGAGCGCATTTGCATGCAGGTGGAGCGTAAGTCGTCAACGTGCGTTTCCATTCGCATACAGGTCGACCCCTCTCCGATTTGGATGTACGTCGGGGGGGTGAGCGTCGAAGAACGAACCGTTGATAAGCTCTTCCTCGATACGGAACAAGGGACGTGGCGTGAGAATCTCACAAAGCTCGCAAGGCTGTGGCCGTGCACACGTGGGCTTCGTGTACGACGCGATGATGACGGCTTGCATGTGGTCTTACCGCCAGCGCTCGTCGAAGGCATGCTCAGTGGATTGGTGAGCGCCGCAGGCGTCGACGCCTTGTGGTCGAGTTATCGCAACGACACGATTCCGCACCACCCATGGACCGCCGATGGAGATGTCATGCTCAAGATACAAAACCCGGGACAGGCGGGTCACTTTGGCGCTCTCTCGATCAAGGTTCCCATTCACCCTCTGAGTGCTCACGTCTCCGGCGGACGATTAGAAATGTTCCTCTCTGCATGTGGCTGCACCGTAAAAATGCAACCCTCTATCCTTCTATGCGGCCGTTGTACCCCATGGCACGGACAAAACGACCAACGAACCGCTTTTTTTGAGCAGTGTCAACGGGCGGGAAACCGCTGCCTCGATCGCATCCATCTCACGATCGGCCGTTCGGCAGGGGGGAAGTGGACCGAAAAACGCTCACTCAAGCTCTCTGCGCGCACCGATGAGGGTGTCACACCACTCGTGAAGGCCATGGCCAACGCTGTCGAGTTTGCCAATCGCGTCGCCGAGGACCCTTCCACCGTCAAGCTCATAGAGTACGTCACCGCTCTTCCCAATGCACCACCTATACCAAACACACCACTCGTCAACGAAGCGACCAAGCTTTTGCGCACCAAGCTCCACCAGTGGAAGGGCCGTGGTAAAACCCGTAAGCTTGTCGACAGAGAGGGCAAGGGGCCGAAGAAGACTATCGAAAAACGATTTGGGTGGCTCTTTCCAACCCATGCAGCCTCATGAGCCTGTAGAAGAGCCCGTATGAGAGTCCTGGTCCCTCTTACTAGGTATTTGTGGTTATGGTGGTGCATAACCCTTACAGGACGAGAAAAGACTCGCCATACAAGAGCTACGGGACGCGGTGGTAGATGCCGATACATGGCCTTGATTGTAGAGGCATCCGACATAAAACACTGTAGTTTGTGGTTGAGACGTAGCACCTCCCCTACTTGGTCCTCACACAACACCACTCATCGCTCACACAAAAACAACTGTTCATGCGTTGTCTTTATCGCATAGGCCGCGTAAATATGTTTCTTTTGATTCCGTTCTCCTCTTGCTCTACAACAAAATTGTCAACGATGAGGGGTCTGTTGAGGAGGATGGAGGCGTAGTATACAATGGTGTGAATTGTAAAGAGGGTGGCTGCGGTGACGAAGAGAGCGGTGCTTACAAAGAGCAAATAGCCCGGGTCTTGGTACTGACGATCGCATACGTAGGGTAGACTTGCTGCATATACCGTATGTGTCGGTGGGCTGCACAAGGTGTCCGAAGAAAAGGGTGAGTACGTACTCCCGTTGAGGCTTGCGACCCAGAAGATAGATGCGACAAAGTAGAGGATGAAGGCTGGGTAAATGTGGTTGAAAAAGGCACCAAACCAATTGTTTTGGTAGGTGGCGGTGGCACCTGTTTGTATTACACACGCTACGGGAGGGGGACGACCAACGTGAAAGCAGCAAGTGACTTCCTCTGTTGGATGTGGTGGGCGTCGTTCTTGATGACATCTGTAGACTGGGAGGATGTAGAAGACGTCCAGGCGTTCGCAATAGATGGCGATGATTGGGATGGAGAGAGCGAGGAGAAGCGACCCTACGAGGAGCATGTACGCGCCGCTGTGGAGTGATTCATTCTCTCCACGTGTGTGGTAAAAGGTCGCCCACGTGTGCATGTTGTTGTACGGCGTGGCGTCTGGGTAGGCGGACGCGATGGTACCGGCCCCCACCCCAATCAGGAGAAACCCGACGCTTAAAGCACCGTCTCGAATGACGTTCCGCAGCGGATATTCTCCCATCGAGTGGAAGGGCCACGCCCTATTTAGCCCGTCGTGACTTCGTTCTACAAAGTAGCAAACAGACACGATCCCATCAAGCACAATTAAATAGGCTCCATATTCAATGAGGAACCATCCGAGCATGCCCCATTCGTATGCCCCGTCGTTGTAGTATACCTGCCGTGCATACTTCAAGTAGCTAGCCTCGATAGCAAGGCCAACTGATCCGAGCAGGAAAAGGGTGCTCCCTCCAACGCGAAATGTCGAAGTAAAAACGACCAACAACCGCCAAGCACTTACCATTGTGTCTCGCTTACACGCTCGTACCACAATTCAGTCTTTTTATATCCACAACTCCAAATCCACACATGTCCTATGGTAGATGGAAAGGCCTCTCCACATTTTATTCACATGGTCGGTTATGTGCAAGATTGAGCAACCCGTTACGACATGCGCCGCATCGGATACCACGGCTAGCCCTTACTAGAATCACTCAAGCGATGTGCAAGTGGAGATATTGAGCAGCTGTGCACAGTATGCGAGCTCTCCGGTGGCCTGCGTCCGCAGTATTCGTGGACTTTGTGTATCCAGATGCTCGATTCGCAGCTGGTAGTACAGTTCGTGCGAAGACGGGCGACTCGCATGTGTAGGCTCGTAGATCTGGACTTCGACGCGCTCATCGTCTAGGGTGTGCAACTCTGGCTGCGAGTAGAAGCGTAAATCTGCAATCGTGGGGTCATAGACGAAGAAGCCGTACGACGCGGAACGGTCGATTTCATGCGAGAGGATGCACCCCGTGTCGTTTTTCATGGCGCAGTATCGTGCATGATTCCACATCTCGCTCGTTGGTTCAGTGCGTTTATGTACACCGTACGACTTGTCATGTGCAACACACCCGTCGGATAACGTCCACCAACGACATTCGTATTCGGCGAGGGTATCCCCATTCCATGATGGAGGTGCTGGTGGTGGGGGGTGAATCCACCACGACGAGTTGGAACCTTCTACCGCCCAGGCCGCAAAGGCGGCAATGCCCCAGCCAAGTCCCGTGATTGTCAAAATCTCTGGCATAGACACGCTCCTCGTTTGGTGGACGGACAACCAAGCGCCGTGGTTAGCGGTGATATCAGTTGATAAATCATATGCAGTTTACCAATTCTTATTTCTCACGCTAAAAATGGTACTGTTACATTAGGCGGATTTAGTGAGTCATACTACACATCAAACTACACATCCATGTCGTACGCATGCTTCGTCTACGATGCACCTTCGGATGCCTCCTTGGGATTCACCAGGCTCGTCCATGGGAAACACGTACCTGATCGTGTTTGGAAGGCGATGGTCAATGTCCAGCGCATGAACGTCAAGAGAGACACCCATTGCGAGCTGAACGTGTCAAACCTACTTCCCCATTTTGGAAGTAGGTACTATGCAGACAAGGCGGTTCAAGCCGCATATGAAGTGGGGCGTACGCATGGTAAAAAAACAAATGTCGAAGATGTCCTATTTAAAGAAGGTCTTTTGGGAGTGTTTCACATCGTGTAAGAGTCGTAGATCGGCACATCGGCACATCGCTCGATGTGCAATAAGAGGCGTTGGATAGGGTGATGTGTAGCTAGCATCGGTCGATAAAAAACACTACTTGTTGTGTTGATATAAAAGACGATCTATTAGCCCACCCCACCTTCCACATGACGCATCTCCCCTCACTAGTTTCACTTGGGGCGGTGGTGGGAAGATGTAAACCCAATGGGACAAAGAACGAACTGGAGTGTTTCGACGAGTGGTTTGCTTCCGTTGCACGGGCCATACAAGCTCAAGATGAGTCGCGCAACATGAATACCATACTCTTCATTTCAACCGGAGAAGGTGAACTCGAACTTCAAGCGTCTATCATGTTGAAAGACTTGTATTTCAGAACATTCGACCGTATTATTTGCATTGACCCCTTCGTAGAAGAAGCGGTCGCCGAACGCGTGGAAACACAGTTTAACAAAGCCTTACCATATGTCACAACACAATATTTATGTGGCATGGACGCATATGAGCAACTGTCTTACATTCTGAAGAAGAATACAAAAATAAAAATCGGCGTGGTCGGTGCAATAAATTACAATATAGACGTCGGTGTAACAAATAACACCGTACTTTACACGCCACCATACGTGCTGGATGACATGGTCGCGGTATTCGAGATGATGATGATGCGCGAGTGCCGCTTCCCAAACGGCATACCTTGTCGGAATAACATTCACATTGTGTTAGGGTCCGTCAATGATTTTGGCACGCATTTAGAGGAATTGCCGATTGCGAAGTTCATCGGTCGGATCAAATTCCAAAATGGGAAATTGTGACACGCCTATGTAACTCCGATATCCAGAAAAAGGTTGTTAATTCAAAAAATAGTCAAGGGTGGAAGGTGACGCGCGCTTGACCCACACCCCAAGCAAATCATATACGTCACCACCCCAATACAGGAGCCTTTGCTTACGCACACGACGTTGGAGCGCCGGTCGTAACCACGTGTGGCATGTATTCGCGGACTTGTAGGCTGACCACCCACAGAACGATTGGATATCGATGCGCGAGACGAGTTGACGATAATTCTTCCATTCACTCATACATTGATTGCATAGTTTATGATTGAACGGATCTAAAAATGACGCCGATTTGGGTTGGTGCGCGCCCGCTTTACCACATTCGTCACATCGCGTTTTCGTCGTTTTCACGTATGCACACAATGTATCGAATTTGTAGTCTCGTTGCCTCTTGCATTTCAGTTGGACCATACGGCCTTTCCATTGCAGACTGTGCACTGCCTCACTCAATGTCTTACTGACGAGAGTCAGACGCGCGAGCGCGCCAAGGGTCAGGTGTGCTTCTAATGGTTCTACTATCTCAGTCAACAGTTCATCCATCCGATGAAGCCGTACAGGGGCACGCATACCTCAGTCGTTCACTTGCGTACAATTCTCTTAGCGGAAGGGTGTCGACATAAGGCTCCTTACTCACTGCGCGATTGGGAGGACCCGCCCGCCCCTTTGGGTAGAAGGTCGTGCTTCATCACATGCACCTTCTGCGCCTGCTGGGCTTGCGACAAAAGACTCTTTGACGCACCGGAGCGCTGGCGCTTCAGCTGCGCGCGGAACTTGCTCTCCATCGCGTCACGCTCCTCTTGAACTCGCTTTACAGTAGCCTCTTGTCTCTGAAACTTGTCTTGAAACTCCGTTTCAATCCGCTTTAAATCCGCTTTTGCCAACTCCAGCTCCTTGTCCTTTTGCGCCAAGAGTAAATTCTGCTCAGATATCACCGAATCCTTTTGTACGAGCAACAGCTGATGCTGTTGCATCTGCGCGGCATCGGAGGCGGTCACGATTGCAGTAGAAGAGCTGGTCGACTGGTCGATCAACATCGTTATCTGAGGACGAATGTTCTGGTCCGTAATCGGTCGAAACATGCCGTAATCGTTCACAAGCACATCGAACACTGCATTGTGCTGCGAAACTGTATCTTCTAGCGCTTGCACTCGTTCCATTAAAGCCATATTGGTCGTATCCGCGCGCTTCCTCTCTGGAGCCAACGCCACCTCGCCACCCTTGAACTTGAATGCCTCGCAAACACGCAAGTGCTTTAGACACTCTGATGCTTTATTAGAACGTACGGATTCTTCGGGTATCGATACAAAATTCAAGTTGCAATGTGGACAAGTGATATCCACATAAGAGCGCTCTTCGTATGGCGGTTGCTTTGCCTGCCGTTCAATCGGTGCCGATTCAATAAAATCCATATACTTTCTCGGTGGCATCACACAATTATTTAACGGAGTCTGTTAGCACAGTCACTAGTGACACTAGTGACACTAGTGACACTAGTGACACTAGTGACACTAGTGATGTCGCTGTTCTTATACTCAGATAGCAAGTCGTTTTAGGGTAAGATCTCGGCGCGCTTGTATATCGGAGGAGCTGGCGCCCGCCCCAAAATCAATAGATCGGTTTGAAGAGTTAGGGGGTGGCTAGATTTGTACGCTAGCGCAGCTCCAACGCACTGATAGAGCATTGTAAAAACCCAGAATGTCAAAGCGAAAGGCTGCGAGTGAGCTTACAATTGAAGCGGACGAACCGAAGACCAACGTGTACGTGATCATCGCACAAACGTTGTTTCACGGCAAAATTCACGGAGGCTCCATGCCCCTCGGACCATGCGGCCTATTGGCAATCGACGAAAACCACTGCCCAGCGTGGATTGATAAGAAATTTGACGGCGGTATCATCCACGCCGAAGATCCGGGTGATGCCAATGTGAAGGAAATCATCTCGTTAATCAATAATAATCACGCACGGGTCATCTCAAACCTCCGCTACATGCATGTGTCTACCAAGGCAACCCACGCGCTCGTGGGTGACGACGACTCCGACAGCGACAGCGAAAACTAGTTGATCAACATCCCACCTACGACATGTTTGTGTATGATATTTACGCATCGAATCGCCGATTAATATTGAAAATGTCACATGTGATGCTAGGCGCCAATATCGCCAATATCGAGAAATCGACAACCCTCCATTTTGGACCCGGTTTTCCCGACAAAACGGTAGATTCTGAAAAATGACAAAATGTGCTCGCTTTTGTGCATTTTCTCCAAATCTTAATCCACGAAAGCCCGATTCTGGGGCCGAATCGACAGCGCTGCTAATTTCATCAAAAATTGCCTTATAAGGAAGGTTG
>Ga0209711_10001866_pt1 | contig 19870 bp, 21 predicted proteins | sample ArcticOcean_MG_C_7_FD_187441 | JGI IMG/M metagenome (GOLD analysis project Ga0209711, IMG submission 187441) | Marine microbial communities from western Arctic Ocean - ArcticOcean_MG_CB11_88 (SPAdes) (version 2) | ecosystem: Environmental > Aquatic > Marine > Oceanic | place: Arctic Ocean...
TAAATAACATAAGGTATTGATTTTTCACCAGTTCTTTCATCGATTTCAAATAATAAGTCTGATCCAGGAGGAACTCTTCCTGATAATGCATCCTCAATACTAGCAGTTTCATTTACCATTCTAAAGTTCATTCTTGCTGTTTTGCCTAATAATTTTTTTATTCTTTCAGGGTCTTCTAAACCAGGAAGCTGAACTAATATTCTATCATCACCTTGCCTTTGAATTATTGGCTCATTTGTACCTACTTCATCAACTCTTCTTCTTATAATTTCAATTGATTGCAATATGGCATAATCACTTATTTCTTTAATTTTTTCTTCAGACATTGAAACTTGCACATTATTATAATTATCAATATTAATTAAAAATGCTTTATCAATACTATCTAAGAGATCTTTTATTGTTATTGAATCTTCTTGATTAATAAGTGTAAAATTTAATTCTGTTCCAGATACTTTTAAATTTTTATATCCAATTCTAGGAGAAGAATTCCTCATCGCTAATCTAAGCTCGTCCGCTAAAGAATTTAATCTATCCGTCTGCAAGCTTTCTGATTCGACTTTTAATAACAGGTAAGAACCTCCTTGAAGATCCAAACCTAATCTAATTTCCCCAGATTTCAAAAAACTTAAAGAATTATTTCTAATCTCTTTAGATAGAAAATTTGGCAACGAAAAAATAATAGCAAAAACACTTATGGTTAATACTAAAAATTTTTTCCAGTTTTCAAAAACAAGCATTGATTATCCTATAATTCATTTATGATTAATAATTATTATTTCTTCTTACTAGTACTAGGTTTACTAGTATTAGTTCCAGAAACCACTTCAGTTATTGTTGATCTAACAACTTTAACTTTTACATTATCTGAAATTTCAACCGATGCGATTCTTTCATCTTCAATCTTAGCTATAGTTCCTAATAAACCGGCTGTAACAACTTTATCACCTTTAGTTAGAGATTCTACCATTGACCTATGATCTTTCATTTTCTTTTGCTGTGGTCTTATTAATAAAAAATAAAAAACTGCAAATATTAAAACTAGAGGAGCTATTTGAATTAAAAAACCAGATCCTCCTCCTGCGCCTTGTGCCATAGCTTCTGAAATAAACATATTAACTCCTTTAATAAAAAAAATATAACTTCTAAACCTTATATTGCAAACTATATAATGAAGGTTTAACGTAATAAATATTAAATACTATATTATTGCAACAAAAACTATTAATCATATCACTAAATGGAAATAAAACATGAATATTAATGATAAAATTTTATCTTTGATTCAAAGATCTACAAAAGCATTAGAAAAAATATCAAAAGTAAACAATGAAAATAAAATTGATATATCTAATGAGAATGGCTATTTATGGTCTGCAGAAAACTTTCAATTAACCCCCGTAAAAAAAATTAATTCAATAAATATAGATTTATTAAAAGGTATAGATCAAACAAAATCTATCCTTTTACAAAATACAAAACAATTTTCACAAGGTTTTCCTGCTAATAATGTGTTATTGTGGGGTGCTAGAGGTATGGGAAAATCATCTTTAGTAAAATCGATTCATAGAGAGGTATCCTTAGAAAAAAATAAAAACCGCTTAATCTTAATAGAAATTTACAGAGATGATATAAAAACGCTACCCTTATTAATTTCACAATTAAATAACTATGAACATAGATTTATTATATATTGTGATGATCTATCCTTTAACGACAATGAGAACAATTATAAATCCCTTAAAACTGTGCTTGATGGTGGAATCATGGAAAGATCACAAAATATTATTTTTTATGCTACGTCAAACCGAAGACATCTAATGGCAAGATCAATGATTGAAAATGAAAATTCAACAGCAATAAGTCCATCAGAAAGTGCCGAAGAAAAAATTTCTTTATCAGATAGGTTTGGGCTTTGGTTAGGATTTTATCAATGCTCTCAAGATGAGTATTTAAATATAGTAATTTCTTATGCTAGTTATTTTAAATTAAAAATCAAAGATAAGGAACTAAAAGATCTTGCTATAGAATGGTCTGTAACCCGAGGATCTAGGTCTGGTAGAGTTGCTTGGCAATTTATTCATGATTTAGCAGGAAAACTAAAAATAAAATTATAAAACTTATGGTAAAAACTTTAAAGGGTCTAAAGGGCCATTAGAGTCTCTCACTTCAAAATGCAATTGTGGTGTTGAAACTTTTCCACTATTACCTACAGAAGCAATAACTTCACCTTTCTTAATATTTTGTCCTTTATTTACCTTAATTTTATCAAGATGAGCATAAGCTGTAGTTTTATTATTCAAATGTTTAATTAAAATTAGATTACCAAATGCTTGAATTTCATTTCCTGCATAAACTATTTTTCCAGATTCTACTGCAAAAACGGGGTCACCTTTATTAGCAGAGATATTGATTCCATCATTTCTTAATCCTTTAGCTAATAAACCATATTTTGATAATATTTTTCCTTTTACTGGCCATAGATAAATAGCATTTTTAGAAACTTTATTATTTTCATCATTATTACGTATCTTTTTTTTATTCTTACTAAGTTTTGTAATGTTTTTTGAAATATTTTTACATTCTAAATTAATATTATCATTGTTAATTGGGATAAATAATTTCTTACCTTTATAAATCTTATCTTTAAATTTTAAATCGTTTAACCGTCTAATATCAATTACAGAAACTTTGTAACATTTTGCTATATCCCATAAAGTATTTCCAAGTTTAACTAAATGAACCTTTGACCTTGCAATAATTAGCTCTTCACCCTCATATAATATAAAAGGAGGCTTTAAATTGTTTGCCTCTATAATAGAGCGTATTGAAACACCTTCTCTTTTAGAAATAGAATAAAGACTATCACCCTCATATATTTTAACTACTTTAGATTTATTTTTTAAGCTCTCAGAAGGTATGTTTTTATTTATTAAGGGCGCTAAATATTTGCTAGTACATGAAGATAAAAACAAAACAAAACAGATAAGTACTATATTTTTAAAGCGCATAATTTGATTTCGATATCATTATAATAATTTGGTCCTATTAACTTCATAAACAGACTTAACTATACCTTTACCACTATGAGGCAAACAACTACAATAATATTGTTTATTATCATAATTTTTTACTGTAATTAAAACCCCTTCATCTTTAACTAAATTTGAGTATAAATAATAAGGCTCATCTTCAATGCAACAATCTATATATATAGCATCAAAAGGACCTGCATCTGGCCATCCTAATTTACCATCACCATATTTGTATGATATTTTACTAGAAATATTTTTTAAGATATTACTTGAGAATAAGTAAGATTCTTTATTAATTTCAATTGTATATACACGATTATAAATATTAGACAATAACGCTGATTGAAAACCTGATCCAGTACCTATTTCTAAAACATTTCTTACTTTATCATTGTTACTTAATCCTAAATAAATCATTCGAGCAATATCACTGGTTTTTGATGCAAAGACATTATTAAATATTTTAAAATTTAAATCTTCGTTTGAAAAACCTTTTAAGCTTTCTGGCAAGAAATTCTCTCTAGAAAAAGAGCTAATGGCATCAAAAATTCTATCATCCAATATACCAATTTGCCTTAACTCTAGAAGCATCATTAAATTTCTATCATCTAATTCATTAATTTTTATTGAACTGATCCTTATAATTATTAAAGCAAACGTTTTCTGTCATATCAGAATTAAGAGGTGTTATTGAAATATAATTATTTTTTAAAGCCCAAATATCACTACCTAAACTCTCCTCTTCAATAGAGCGTTCCGTTGTGAGCCAATAATAAGGAATATTTTTTGCATCTTTTCTTACAATATAATTTCCAACCGGTTTTCTATTTGCTAAATGCGTTAATTTTATATTTCTAACTTCATTAGAACTTATGTTTGGAAAATTAATATTAAAAAAATTATTTTTATGCACATTATTTTTTAAAATATTAAGTATTATAGGTTTTAAGTAATCATCAACAGAAGACCAATTATTTTCGTTATTATTTTTTGATATTACTTTTGATAAAGCTACAGATTTTATATTTCTTAAAGAACCTTCTAATGCTGCAGATAATGTTCCCGAATATGTCGCATCATCAGCTAAATTTTCACCCATATTTATTCCTGATAGTAATAAATCAGGATTACCCTTTAAAATTTTAAAAAAACCTAACATTACACAATCTGTAGGGGTTCCATCACATGTATAAAATTTATCACTTACTTTATTTAGCCTTAATGGCCTAGATAATGTAATTGAATGTCCAAAACCAGAGCAATTTTTTTCGGGAATAACAACTATATAATTAGTAGTTATTTCTTTAACTATATCAATTAACTTATTAAGGCCAATAGTATTAGGGCCATCATCATTTGTAATAAATATTAAAGGATTTTTTTTAATTCTTTTCATTAACAGATATCTTATCTAAGCCATTCATATAAGGCTGTAGAACCTTTGGTATACTTACAGTTCCATCTTCATTTTGAAAGTTTTCTAGTATTGCTAATAAAGCTCTACCCACAGCAACTCCAGAACCATTTAAAGTATGAACTGGCTCAATAACTTTATCTAAATTTTTCATTCTAGCATTCATTCGCTTTGATTGAAAATTAATACAATTTGAACAGCTAGAAATTTCTCGGTATTGCTTTTGAGAAGGAAGCCAGACTTCAATATCATATGTTTTAGATGCAGAAAATCCTAAATCACCACAACATAAAACTACTACTCTATATGGCAGTTCTAACTGCTTTAATATTTCTTCTGCACATAAAAGCATTCTCTCATGTTCATCATTTGAATCTTCTGCTTTAACAATTGAAACTAATTCCACTTTTTTAAACTCGTGTAATCTGATCATTCCTTTTGTATCCATACCAGCTGACCCAGCTTCAGATCTAAAGCAGCTTGTTAATGCTGTATACCTTATAGGCAAGGATTCACTTGGAATAATTTCATTAGCAATAATATTTGTTAAAGGAACTTCAGCAGTTGGTATTAACCAATGATCTGAATTTGTTTTAAATAAATCTTTAGCAAATTTTGGAAGCTGACCAGTTCCATATAAAGCTTTATCTCTTACAAGACTAGGTGGACTAACTTCCATATAATTATGCTTTTGAGTGTGTATATTTAACATAAATGAACTTAAAGCTCTCTCTAGTAGTGCTAATTTATCTTTTAATATGACAAATCTTGCACCTGACATTTCAGCAGCTTTGTCAAAATCCATCATATTTAAATTTAAACCAATTTTATCATGTGACAGAGGTTTAAAAGAAAAGATTGGCTTATCACCAAAATTTTTTATCTCCTTATTTGATGACTCATCTACTCCATCTGGAGTATCTGTAGATGGAATATTAGGTATTATTTCTAATACTTCTCTTATTTTAATATTAATAGAATTACTTTCTTCTTGTAAGGAGGTAATGTCAGATTTCAGATTAGCTACTTTTTTTATTTCTAATTCAGAATTTTCTCCCTTAGATTTTTTTATTCCAATTATTTTAGAAGAATTATTTCTTTCATTTTGTAATAATTGTAGTTTTGCTAAAATAGCCACGTATGATTTATATAAATCAATAACTTCTCTTGAAACACTTGGAATACCCCTTCTTTCCATAGCGTTATCAAATAATTCTATATTATCTTTAATCCATTTTATATCATGCATAGGTGACTCTCTTACTCTTCTGAAAAATCTGTTTCTGGAATATCATCAATATCATCAATAATATTTTCTTTGTTACTCCTTACAGAAGTATCAGTGTCATTAGGGTTGTCTGGATCATCTGGATCATCATCCGTATTCTCTTTTCTTTTTCTTTCCATAATAGCAGCAAGACGAATAGAAATTTCATAAAGTATAATTATTGGCACACCTAAGCCCACCTGACTAATAAGATCAGGAGGTGTTAATATTGCTGCTACCCCAAAGGCTCCAACAAAAGCAAATTTTCTTTTCTCTCTCATACCTTTAGCAGTTACTAGCCCTGCCCTAGCTAGCAAAGATACGGCTACAGGTAATTGGAAAGCTAATCCAAATGCAAACATTAATTTTAAAACTAATGACAAATATTCATTAACTTTTGCTTCTAGCTCAATTGCTAAACCAGTATCTAACCCTGTAGTTTGAAAGCCTAAAAAAAATTTCCATGCTAATGGAAATATAATATAATATACTAAAGAAGCACCTAATACAAAAAGCACAGGCGTTGCTACTAAAAAAGGATAAAAAGCTTTTTTTTCATTTTTATATAATCCGGGAGCTGCAAATTTATATATTTGAGTAGCAATAACAGGAAAAGCAATAAATAATGCGGAATAAAAAGAAACTTTTAAATAAGTAAAGAAAGCTTCAGTTAAGCCTGTATATATCATTCTTGGGTTTTCATAACCCATTGCCTGGTATGTATCTTTTAGAGGTTTAACTAAAAACCCATATATATGTTCAGCAAAAAAGTAACAAACTAAAAAAGCTATAAAGAAAGCTACTACAGCCCACTTTAACCTATCTCTCAATTCAATTAAATGAGAAACTAAAGGAGCCTTAGAATTCTCTACATTATCATTGTCTAAATTATTATCTGTCATTATTTTTCATAGAATTACTAGGTTATTGGAGTTGATTTCTCTTTATCTAAATTATCTTTATTATCTTTATTATCTTTATTCTCACTATTAGCTTCTTCATTATTCTTATTAAGAGGAATAGGCCAAGCTGAACTTGGCTTATCATTTTTTTCCTTATCTAAAACATCTACTCCACGCATCATATCTGTTAGTTCTCCTTCAGAATCTATTGCATCGGTCATACCTTTAGTAAAATCTGATTTTGCGGATTGTATTTGTTTTTTCACTTCATCAAGCTCAGAATCTCTAACAGCATCTTCTACCGTATTTTGAAATTCTCTAGATAATGCTTTTAACTTACCTATCCATACGCCAACTGTTCTAAGTGCTTTAGGAATATCTTTAGGTCCCACAACAAATAGAGCAACTACTGTTATAACTAAAATTTCTGTCCAGCCTATATCAAGCATATTAGCACCCTTTAATTAACAGATCTTTTTAGCTTGATTTAGAGCCTTTATTACTTTTAGTATCTGTTTCTTTTTTTACAGATGAAACAACATCGTCCTTATCTACTTCTTCGGTACTTTCCTCTTCTTTCATGCCAGACTTAAAGCTTTTAATTCCTTTTGCTACGTCTCCCATTACACGTGGAATTTTTCCTGCACCAAAAAGTATTAAAACAATTGCTAAAATTAAAACAATTTGCCAAATTCCTATACTCATATGCTTACCTCCATTTATTCTTATTTAAAAATCATCTTATAATAATTAACTAAAATAATAACCTTATAACCACTAATGTATATACTTTATTTAATTATTAGGAAACACAAAAGCCCAATCTTTATTAAATGATAATTTATTTTTCTTATAAATTTCTTGGAAAATATTTGAATATACTAAAAACTTAAAGTTATCACCTTTATTGTTATCAAGTATTTCAACTTCTGTTAATACACCTATATGTTTATAATTAACAATCTTTAATGATATTGACTCTTCCTCTTTTGACGCAATAGAAAACGCATCTGGCCTTATAAGTACTTGATAATTACTTTTAACAATTTTATCTTCAATACTAATAGCTCCAAAAGGTGTCATTATTGAACGATTATGTACATCACATGAATATGAAGTTGCTGGCCCCATCAAACTAGCAGAAAAAGAATGTTTAGCATTACGATATAACTCTGAAGGAGTTCCTTGATCAATTATTTCTCCATCAAGCATTACTATAATCCTATCAGCAAGCTTCATTGCCTCTTGGGGGTCATGCGTAACCATAATTGTAGGAGTTTTAGATTCTTTTAATATATTTATAATATCGTAAGCGATATCATATTTAGACCAGGCATCTAATGATCCAAAAGGTTCATCTAACAACATAATATTTGGCTTGTTTGCTAATGATCTTGCTAAAGCTACCCTTTGTTGTTCTCCACCAGACATATTAGAACTATACCTATCTAAAAAGCCTTCTAAACCTACTTTTTTAAGCAAGTTTAATATAAGCTTATCGTTTTCAACATTCTTCTTAATCAAAGAAAAACCCACATTTTCCTTAACTGATAAATGTGGGAAAAGTGCAATATCCTGAAAAAGCATGCCAATAGACCTTTTTTCTGTAGGCACATAGTTATTTCCAAAAACCACTTCTTTTCCTATTTTTATTTCTCCTGTTAAAGGCTCTTCAAAACCTGCAATCAACCTTAATAAAGTAGTTTTTCCACAACCACTTGGGCCTAATATACAAACAACCTCACTTGGAGAAACATCTAAATTAATATTTTTTATAGATTTTCCATTTTTATAACAATGGCTTAAGTTAGATATTTTTAAAATTTTATTAATTTCCATATATATTTATATTACTAATTACTATTCTTGTCTAATTACCTTTGTTAAAAAATATAAAGGTATTAAACATACTAAAATTATTGTCAGTAGAGGTATTGATGCATCATTTAACCTTTCATCTATAGCTAATTCATGAGCTTTTATCGCTAAAGTTGATAAACCAAAAGGCCTTAGTATCATAGTGGCGGGCAATTCTTTTAGAACATCTACAAAAACAATTAGTAAACCTAAAGAAATTCCACCCCAACCTATTTTAACATGGATATTAGTTAGAATACTTCTATTTGATCTACCTAGAACCTTAGCTGCATAATCTATAGATTTTGATATTTTAATAAAAGAATTTTCAATACTCTGCATAGATAAAGCAAGAAACCTTACTAAATATGCAAATAATAAAGCAAACCAAGTTCCAGTAATTAGTAACCCTGTTGAATAGTTAAAGTACTTTAAGCTTATGTTATTAATAGTGTTATCTAACCAAACCAAGGGTATTAATATCCCAACTGCTGCAACAGCCCCTGGAATTGAATATCCCAAACTTGCTAACCTTGCAAAGGGCGCAACCAACTTATAATTTGTTCTCATTCCAAATACTATTATTAATGCAAATATAGCACATATTGCAGAAGCAGAAATAGCAATCCCAAAAGAAGCAAAAGTTACATTAATAAATTCTAAAGTGTAAATAATATTAATACTATCAAAAGACCATGCAATTAAAGTTAAAACAGGAATTATAAAACCAATAAAAATAGGTATTACACAGACAATTATAGCCATCATTGCAAAAACACCATTTAATTTTTTTAAAGGCACCCTTTTATTACTTCTAACTTCATTATTATACTCTGCTTTACCTCTAATTTTTCTTTCAACAGCAATTATTACTGCTATTGAAATTAATAAAATTGCAGATAATTTTCCTGCAGAAGTTATGTCTCCTAAATTAAACCATGCTTTGTAAATACCCTTAGTAAAAGTATTTATACCCAAATAATCTGAAACTCCATAATCAGCTAAAGTTTCCATAATCACCAAAGTAACTCCACCTGCTAATGCGGGCCTAGATAGAGGAAGAGAAACTTTTTTTATAATTTGTAATACACTTAAACCTGAGATCTTAGCTATTTCTATGTGAGCACCAGACTGCGAAATAAAAGCCTGTCTCATTAATAGATATACATATGGGTACAAACTAAATATAAAAACAAAGATTGCTCCATAAATTGAATAAAAATTTATAGATTTAATATTAGAATTAAATATTGATACTAAGTTATCTGTAATAAACCCTCCATAACCTAATAAATCAGCGTAACAATATGCTACAGCATAAGAAGGGATTGCTAAGGGCATAAATAAAAGCCACTCTATATATTTTTTATAAGGGAAATTATGCATGGCGACTAACCAAGCAGTTGAAACACCAATTAAAATGCTCCCAAAACCAACAAATATTATTAAATATAATGAATTAATTATATAAGAACTTAATACATTTTCACGAAGATGATACCAGGTTTCATTACCAGGAGTTATTAAAAAAAAAATTATAGTAAAGATTGGAATTATTACAACTAAACTTAAAAGAACTGATAATAGACCCCACCCATGTTTTAAATAATTAATCATTTAATTATTATATACATAAAAATTATTATTCCCAACCTACTCGGTCGGCTAATTTTATAGCTCTTTTAGATAAACGACCATATTCAGATGTATTTACATTATCTTCTCTAAAGTTTCTTAAGTATTTAAGTGATTTTGGAATTTCAATATTTTTAACTACTGGGTATTCAAAGTTATTAAAAGAATAAACCTTTTGAGCCTTGTCACTTACGAGAAAATTAATTAATTTTTTACCATTTTCAGCATTAGGTGCATTATACAACAAACCAGCTCCACTGATATTAACATGCACTCCCATTTCTTGATCACTTGGAAAATATATACCTAAATTATCAAATAAGCTTTTTTTATCATTATTCAGCATTTGAATCACATAATATGAATTAACTATTGCAATATCCCCTTCTCCAGAAGCTACTGCTTTAATTTGATCCCTATCTCCTCCAGCTGGAGACCTTGCAAAATTATTAACTAATTTTGCCGCCCATTCTTCAGTAGGACCTTCACCATATTTAGCGATCATATGAGCTATCAACGATTGATTATAAATATTGCTGGAAGAGCGTATAAGTATTCTATTTTTAAATCTTGAGTTTGATAAGTATTTATAACCCTTCAGCTCATTTTGATCCACCCTATCTAATGAATAAACAATAATTCTAGCTCTTAAACTTAAACCAAACCATTGATTACCCGGATCTCTGTATTTACTATCAATCCTACTTGTCAGATAGTCTGAATTAATTTTTTGAAACAAACCTTTATTGGATGCTTTCCATAAGTTTCCAGCATCAGATGTTAATAATACATCTGCAGGTGAATTTTTTCCTTCTCTAACAATTCTTTCATGCAACTGTGAAGCTTTAGCTGTAACTAAATTAACTTTAATACCAGTTTCTTTTTCAAAAAGATTTATTAAAGGTTTTATAAGATGCTCTTTCCTTGCAGAATATAAATTTACTTCAGTACTCCAAGCTTTAATGCAAAAAAATAATGATAAAATTATTAATATTAAAATATTAAATATCTTCATAGAACCCCTTAAATGCATAAAAAATAAGCCTCTTAGATTATTGCTGAGAATGATAATTACTCTCATATATCATAAGACTATTAATTAATAAAATAAAGTAGAAAATAAATAGGTTTGAACAAACTAGATATCGTTAATATTATCTCTATTAAGAACTGAGGGACCAATATTCCTAGATAACAACCCTGAAGCCTTTAATTCAGATATTCCTGGAAGATCCTTAATAGATTCTAATCCAAAATGATCTAGAAAATTTCTTGTAGTACGCCATGTAGAAGGCTTTCCTGGGACATCTTTATGCCCTCTTGGTTCGACCCAATTAGATTCAAATAATATATCTAATGAACCTTGGCTAACTCCAACGCCTCTGATATCCTCTAATTCAGCTCTAGTAATTGGTTGGTGATAAGCAATTATTGCAAGAATTTCTAGTGCTGCTTTAGATAATTTTTTATAAATTGTTTTTTCAACCGTAAGATAATCAGACATATCACTCGAAGTTCGAAATGCTAATGTGTCTCCAATTTTTTCAACTTGAAAACCGCCATCTTTATACTTATTTAATAAAAAATCTATAATAACACTCATATCAGCATTATCTGGTAAGCGATTTGCAAGTTGTCGGATACTAACAGGCTTTTCACTAGAAAAAATTATAGCTTCTGAAATTTTAATACATAACTCTTCATTCATAGTTTTTACTCTCTTGCCTTAGATCTAATAAAAATATCACCAAATGGTTTTACTTGCCTAATCTCAAGCTCTCCTTTTTTCGCTAATTCTAATGTAGCTGAAAATGTAGCTGATAAAACAGAGCTATTAAAGACCTTATCAACACTAGATAAATTTTCTGGTAAAAACAAAGAAAGCTGCTCCCATTCCTTATTAGTACTTAATATTTTATTTAATCTCTTTAAAGCAGTTTCAATGGACTCCAGCTTTTTTATTGGAGGAACATAGTCTAATAGATTTGCACCTCTAACAATATTAGTATAAGAAAACAGCAAATCATTTAAGGATGTATTATCAATTTTATTTATAACATGATCTTGCTTAGAGATACTTCCTCGAGGAAACCTTTTTTGATAGAGCAAATCTAAATCAAATAAATTTTTAGCAGATATCCTCATAGACTGTAACCTATTTAATTGTAATTTTAATGCTTCAGATAGTTCCTCTCCAGACATCTCCTCTATAACTTCTTCTGGTAATAGCATCTTAGACTTTAAAAAAGCCAGCCATGCAGCCATTACAAGATAATCTGCTGCTATTTCTAAATTTAATTTTTTAGCATTTTCTACATAATCTAAATATTGATTAGCAAGCTCTAAAATTGATATATGTATTAAATCTACTTTTTGCTTTTTGGCTAAATCTAATAGAAGATCAATTGCACCTTCATACCCATTAATATTTAATAAAAAATTATTATCTTTAGAATCAGTATCAATAGCATTCGTTATGTTTGCTTTATTAACTTCGAATGAATGTTGAATTTCTTGCATATCTACCTAATTAAAAAAAGATTAATATTTTTTTTTAACACAAGATGTATATATATACTAGTAATAACTACTATATATAGATAGAATATTTAATAATAATCAGAATCAATTTTTAATAAATCATAAAAAATTTTATTGATTTCCTTTTTATATATTTCTTTATTATTTTCTATAAATGTGTTTTCAATTTTATCTAAAGATACTTTCAATTTACTAAATAAATTTTTACTTAATAATGGTGTATTTTTCAGAACCTGCTTAACATCATTAATATTACCAGAGCAATGAAGTATAATATCAAAACCCGCTTTAATTATAGATTCAACTTTATTTTTTGTAGAACCTGATAAAGCCAACATATCAATATCATCAGATAACAGTATACCTTCATATTTAATAATATTTCTAATATAGTCATATGCTTTTTTTGACTGTGTAATAGGTAAATTTTCATCTATGTTAGTATATAAAATATGAGCAGTCATAGCTATAGGCATTTTAGATAAGGCTTGAAATGGTAAAAAATCAGATTTTTCTAAAGACACTAAACTTTCAGTTATTTTAGGTAACTCCTTATGACTGTCAACTGCAGCTTTACCGTGCCCAGGTATATGTTTTATAACAGGCAAAACACCTGAATCAATTAAACCATTACATGCTGATTCTCCAAGAGAAGAAACCACATTATGTTTTTCAGAAAATGCTCTATCACCTATTACTGAGTGCATAGTTTTGCTTTTAAGATCTAAACACGGTGCACAATTTATATTAATTCCTAACTCTTGTAGATCACTACCTAATAACATATAATTAAGATATACTGCTCTCTTTGCTTTACTTAAAGAAATATCAGCTATAGCACCAAATATATTTGCAGGTGGATATTTTGCCCAGACTGGTTTTGTTAACCTTTGAACTCTTCCGCCTTCTTGGTCTATTAATATTAGACATTTCCAACCTAAATTATCTCTAATTTTACTTATTAGCTTTTTAACTTGTTCTTTATTTTTAATATTGCGACTAAATAATATAATTCCAAGAGGGGAGTATTTTTTTAAAATAAAAATTTCTTTATTAGTTAGGTCTAGTCCCTGAATTCCAATTATTGCCCTCCTAGATTCTTTCATGAACTTACTTCTTATCTTTTACAATTAAACATTCATTATTTTTTACTTTCAAATCTAAACACAATTTATATATATCTTTAACATCAACGTAAGGGCCCACTCTTACTCTATAATAAGTTCCTCTATCAGAGATATTTGCTGTAGTTATACTAAAATTTAATTTGCTTAATATTAAGTTAGAAGATTCTTTATAATTACTAATTAGTTTTTTCGCTTTTTCTATATTTTTATAAGAAGCTAATTGCAAATAAAGCCCACTAATAGTATTTTCTTGTGTCTTTACTTTTTGTTTCTCTAAGACTATAGGTTTTTTAACTTCTATTTTATCTTTTTTATTTTCTATAACTATTCTAGGAAGTATTTTTTCTCTAGTAACATTATATATTTTAAGAGAGTCACCAACAAAATTAAAACCCTCTTTATTATCAGGTATACTTTTATAATCTAAATTATCTGATTTAATATGAACTATTTCACTTTTACTAAACAAGCTTAATTGAAATATATTATTAATTAAATACACTCCAACAATTATAATTATTAAAAACACTAAAATTTTAAACATTTATTGCTCTTGGTTCTTCAGATAAAGCTTCAACCGATTTTACTCCAATTATTGATAAGCCAGAAAACAAAATTATTTTAACAATTTTAGCTAAGGATAGACGAGCTTGAGTAAGCTTGAGATCATCTTCTATAATATATCTTAGGTCAGGAGTAGTATTACCTAAAGACCAAGAATAATGAAATGCACTGGCCAAATCATTTAAGTAAAAAGTTATCCTGTGCGGCTCATTAGAAATAGCTGCAGCTTCAACTTGCCTTGGCCATTTTGATATTATTTTAATAAGGCTTAATTCTGATGGTTTACTTAATAAGTTAAAATCAATATTATCCGTATTATTATTTAAATCTATTCCTAGGTTAGTAGCTTTCTTATACAAAGAGTTAATTCTTATATTTGCATATTGTACGTAATATACAGGATTATCTTTTGACTGCTCTTTAACCTTTAACATATCAAAATCTAACGGAGCATCATTTTTCCTAGTAAGCATAATAAATCTTAAAACATCTGCTCCTACAGAGTTTACTACACTTTTCATAGTAATAAAATTGCCAGCCCTTTTTGACATTTTTACTGGCTTGCCATCATTACTTAAGTTCACCAATTGACATAATTTTACATCAAATTTTACATTCGATTGTGAAAATGATTTTATAATACCTTCAATTCTTTTTACATAACCTCCATGGTCAGCACCCCATACATTAATCATAGAGGAAAATTTTCTTAAGTACTTTTCATAATGGTATGCAGCATCAGCAGCAAAATAAGTCCAAGAATTATCTGCTTTTTTAAGAGGCCTATCTAGATCATCTCCATATGAAGTAGATTTAAACAGCAATTGCGGCCTACTTTCCCAATCTATCTTTTTTAAACCTTTAGGAGGGTCCAATACTCCCTCATATATCATATTATTTTTATCTAAAATATTAACAACTTTTTCTATATAACCATTTGATTTTAAAAAATTTTCAGAGGTAAAAACATCATGACTAACATTTATAGAGAGTAAATCTTCTCTTATTAAATTCATCATAGAGTTAATACTAATTTTTTTAAAAGTTTCTAGCCACTCATTTTCTTCTGCTTCTATAAACTTCTCTCCGAATTTATTTATAATATCTTGCGCAACTGGAATTAAATATTCGCCGGGATACATATCATCAGTAAATACTATTTTTTTATTATTTAATAATTCTAGATATCTAAGGTAAACAGATTTTGCTAAATTAATAATTTGCTGCCCAGAATCGTTTATATAATACTCTCTTGTAATATCATAACCAACGTACTCAAGTAAATTAGCTAAAGAATCTCCAAAAACTGCCCCTCTTGCATGCCCTATGTGCATAGGTCCTGTAGGGTTTGCCGAAACGTATTCAATGTTAACTTTTTCTGATTTTCCATAATTACTTTTTCCATACTCATATTTATGGGTCAGGACATTTTTACAGCATTGATAAAAAATAGCTTTATCAAGGTATAAGTTTATGAACCCTGGTCCAGCTATTTTAGCTTCATTAATAAATTTATTTTTTTTAATTAAAACCACAACATCTATTGCTATTTCTTTAGGATTTTTCTTTAAGAATTTTGAGCTCAAAAGCGCTATGTTAGTGGATATATCTCCATAAGATTCATCTTTAGGAGGTTCAGCCGTAATTTTGCTTAAAAGATTAATATCTTCTACACCAATAGAAATAGCTACATTAACAATTACTTCACGTATATCTTCAAAAATATTCATAAATGTTTCCTAATTAAACCTTATAGTTAACCTTAAATTATCGGTCGCGTTTATCATATAACGATGTTCCAGTCCATCCACCATGTAAATCATAAAGCCTTTTGTGCTCCATAACAGCATACCTATCAGTCATACCTGCAATATAATCTGCTACAATTCTATAAACTTTAATATCTGATTTTGCATTATCAGCTTCTTCTCTCCATTCTGAAGGAAGAAGACTAATATCTTTAGAGAATGCGCTAAATAAATCATTTACTATATTTTTAGCCTTTGAAGTCATTCTATTTACAATTGTGTGTTTATACATTTTATTAAAGAGAAAAGTTCTTAACTCTTGGTTTTCCTTAAACATATTTTTGGATAATTTTACTACACACTGATTATATTTTCTTATATCTTCAACATTTTTAAATTTTTCTTTATTGACAATATTTTCATGCTCATTAATAACATCATTTATCATTGAATTTATTAAACTTCTTATTGTTTCATGTATTAATCTTCTTTTTTCGATATTCTTCCATTTAGACCTATTATAATTTAATACATTACCAACATGTTTGATTTCTGCTAATGAATTTAAAGTAAACAAACCAGCTCTTAATCCGTCATCTATATCATGATTACAATATGCAATATCATCTGCTATAGCAGCTACTTGAGCTTCTGGACCAGCATAATTTTTTAAACCAAGATCAAAAACTCTATTCTTATTTAATACAACTTTTTGATAATCTTTAATTACTGTTGGAATATTATTAAATAAAGGACCATTATGTTTAACAATACCCTCTAAAGATTCCCAAGTTAAATTTAAGCCATCAAAATCAGCATATTTTTTTTCAAGTTTAGTAACTATTCTTAAGGTTTGGGCATTATGATCAAAACCACCTTTACTTTTCATTGATTGATTTAAAGCTTCTTCACCCGCATGTCCGAATGGAGTATGTCCTAAATCATGTGCTAAGGCTATAGTTTCTGCTAAATCTGAATCTAAACCTAAACGTGTTGCAATAGTTCTGGCTATTTGTGAAACTTCAATAGTATGTGTTAGTCTAGAACGAAAATTATCCCCCTCATGTTGAACAAAAACTTGAGTTTTGTGCTCTAGACGGCGAAATGCTGCAGAATGAACTAACCTGTCTCTATCTCTCATAAAAGGACTTCTATAGGAAGACTCTTTTTCTATATAAAAACGTCCTTTACTATATTCAAAATCAGTTCTATAACTTTTTAAATTAGACATGTTTTAATATATTAACTTTCCTAAAAATTACTTTATATATATACATAACTTGAAATTATACAAAATTGAACTAAGATTATATAATTATGATAATAATCTTAAAATAGGTAAATATATGCAAGAATTATTAATTACTGAAGATGCCTTAGAGCGAATTAAACTGATTCAATCCCAAGAGGGAGAAGGTTTTCTTAGAATTACCGTTGATGGAGGCGGCTGTTCTGGTTTTTCTTATTCTTTTAATTTTGATAATAAAAAATTAGAAGATGACATTATTGCTTCTAGTGATAAAAATGGTTTACCTGCTCTAGTTACTGATACCATATCATTAAATTACTTATCTGGCTCAAAAATTACTTGGAAAGAAGATTTAAGTGGTGCATCTTTTTCTATTGATAACCCAAATGCAACGTCTAGTTGTGGCTGCGGAACATCTTTTTCGGTAACCTAGTATGAAAATTGCTAGTTGGAATGTAAACTCAATCAGAGTGCGTTTACCTCATGTAAAAGATTTTGTAAATAAACAATCTCCTGATGTTCTATTATTACAAGAACTTAAAGCACAAGATAAAGATATCCCAATAATAGATTTAGAAGAATTAGGTTACAATTTAATATATAAGGGTCAAAAATCCTATAACGGTGTTGCTATTTTATCTAAGTACCCCATAGAAGACGTTAAAGATAAGTTATATTTAGATACAGAAGAAGAACAAGCAAGATATATAGAATGTTGGATTGATGCCAAGAATAATGGATTTAGAGTTGCTTCAATATATTTACCTAATGGAAACCCTATTAATACAGAAAAATTTGATTATAAGATAGAATGGATGAATAAATTAAAAAATAGAGCAAAGGAATTATTAGAAAATGAAGAATGTACGATCCTAGGAGGCGACTTTAATGTATGTCCCGAGGATAGAGATGCATCAAATCCAGAAAACATGAGAAATGATGCTTTATTTCAGCCTGAATCACGAGCTAAACTCAGAGAGATTATAAACTTAGGTTACTATGATGCTTGGAGAGCCATAAACCCAGATAATACAGAATGGAGTTACTGGGACTATGGCAGAGCATTTGAACAAAACAAAGGTGTAAGAATAGATCATTTTTTGCTCTCACCAATAGCACTTGATAAATTAAAGTCTGTAGAAATAAATAAGTATCATAGATCGTTAGAAAAGCCTTCTGATCACGCTCCAATAATTATAAATATTACAGATTAAAATTTAATAGGCGAATTAACTATATGATATTAGTTAACCAAAATAATTTTCTTACCTATAATAAAAAACATTATAAGTGTTCACTTGGAATAAATGGGCTTAATCAATCAAAAATAGAAGGTGACAAATCCACACCTATTGGTACTTTTTCTTTAGGCAATCTATTTGTTAGAACAGACAGAATAAAAAACCTAAAAACTAATTTCAATTATATTTCTATAGATGAAACAATGGCTTGGTCAGATGATTCTAATAGTAAAGATTACAATAAATTAATAAAAGTAACTAATAGTCATAAAGAAATAATGTATAGGAATGATAATATATATGATTTAATTTTAGTAATTAATTATAATATACATCCAATAATTCCAAATAAAGGAAGTGCTATTTTTCTCCATATATCAAGAGATAATAATTCACCAACACAAGGCTGCGTAGCATTAAATCTAGACGATTTTAGAGAAATTCTTATTACATTAAAACCTTCAGATAAAATTAAAATTTATAAATAATATTTTTAATTTAAAAAAAATATCTATAAACTAAAAGAGCTTATATATCTGCATAACAATGCTTCTCATTTTTTGCACCTGGATGAGTAACTGCACCATTCACTGCAGAACCTACTAGTTGAGCATATTTCCATATCTCTCCAGAACCATATTCATGCTCACGTGGCTTCCAATTAGCTCTTCTTTTATTTAATTCATCAATTGATAAGTCAACAGTTAAGTCACCAGAATCCGCATCAATAGTTATCACATCTCCATTTTCTACTAAAGCTATTACTCCACCAACTGCTGCCTCTGGACCAACATGCCCTACGCAAAACCCTCTAGTGGCTCCTGAGAAACGACCGTCAGTAATTAAAGCAACTTTTTCTCCCATTCCTTGGCCATATATAGCAGCTGTAGTAGCTAACATTTCCCTCATTCCAGGTCCTCCTTTAGGCCCTTCATAACGAATAACAAAAACGTCACCTTCTTTATATTTACGTTCCTTAACTGCTTGATATGCATCTTCCTCACAATCAAATACAATGGCAGGACCAACATGTCTTGACCTCGCCATTCCTGCAACTTTTACTATTGCTCCTTCTTCTGCTAAATTACCTTTTAGGCCAACCACCCCACCTGTAGGAGTAATTGCATTCTCGACTTTGTATATTACATCTTGGTTTTCAGGAAAGGTAATATCTTTTAAATTTTCTTCAATTGTCTTTCCTGTAACCGTCATACAATCCCCATGTATATAGCCTGCTTCAAATAAAACTTTTAAAATTACCTGCACTCCCCCAGCTTCATGCAAATCTTT
>Ga0209711_10001867_pt1 | contig 19868 bp, 15 predicted proteins | sample ArcticOcean_MG_C_7_FD_187441 | JGI IMG/M metagenome (GOLD analysis project Ga0209711, IMG submission 187441) | Marine microbial communities from western Arctic Ocean - ArcticOcean_MG_CB11_88 (SPAdes) (version 2) | ecosystem: Environmental > Aquatic > Marine > Oceanic | place: Arctic Ocean...
CGGTGTATCGGGGCGAGAGATAGCCTCGTAATCAAGAGCGACTCCGGCGGTGTCTGGTACATCAAAAATAACGCCGTCTAGCTCAACCTGAATCTTTGCAGTACCCTTGGGTAGAGCAAAAGAGAAAAGGCGCACCACGGGCGATGGACTGGGCCGCGCGCCGGCAAAACCCGATAGGCCAGGCGGTGTCGCCAATCCAAGCCCCACGGCCTCCTTGAGCATGATGCCGACGCCTGCGGCAGCGGCGTGTTTGGCCGCAATCTTGAGTACCACCTCACGGCACTGAGTCACTGTTGCGGCGCAGCCATACTGACTTTCAGCGCCTATAATCTCAACACTGGTCTCACTAAAGTCAGGTAGCTCAAGCTGCCTTAAGGTGCGTCGCGCCGCCACAAAAATAGCATCGGCAAGCTTCTGCGCCTTGCGGTCGGCATCGATCCCATAGAAGGTCATGTTGGTACCGCCGCGAAATTCATCGGCGTATGTGGTGCAGATTTTATAAGTGTCTGGTGCAGGGAGGCCTGCAGCACCGGTTACGCGAACCAAATTCTCACCGACCTGCTCAATCTCAACATTGGCAAAATCGCAGACTACATCTGGTAGTATGTAAGCTTGCGGATCACCAATTTCGTAAACCAGCTGCTCGGCAATGGTCGCACGAGTAACAATGCCCCCCGAACCCTTAGGCTTGGAGCAAACAAAGCTGCCATCAGCACCGATTTCGGCAATTGGATAACCAATAGTTTCGAGGCTAGGTACAGATTCCCAATCGGTAAAATTGCCGCCAGTGGCCTGCGGGCCACATTCAATAATATGCCCGGCCAACGAGCCCATGGCCAGTTTATCGAGGTCATCACGACCCCAGCCAAAGGCATGAATACAGGCGCCCAAAGTAACCGCGCTGTCGACACAGCGGCCTGTCACCACAATATCGGCGCCCTCCTGGAGTGCTTTAGCCACCGGAAACGCGCCCAAATAAGCATTGATACTAGCCACATTCTCGACCGCGGGGAAATCGGCTCCTGTAAACATCTCGGTAACGCCCTGAGCTGCCAGAGCATTACATTGGTCAATCATGTCGTCACCCATCACACAGGCGACTCTGAGATCCAGATCCATCTCTGCAATCAATTCACGCAGAGCATTGGCACAGGCCTGCGGATTGACACCGCCAGCGTTGGATACGATTTTGACACCCTGGCGGGCGATCTCTTGAAGATTGGGCTTCATGGCGGCCGTAATGAAATCCAATGCATAACCATAATCTGGGTTTTTAGCCCGCGCCCGCGCCATAATTGACATGGTAATTTCGGCCAGATAATCATAGGCAATAAAGTCCACATTGCCATCTTTTAGAAGCTGGGGTGTCGCTCGGGCCGCATCACCCCAAAAGCCACTGGCCCCTGCAATACGAATAGGTTTAGCAATCATTACGTCACCTCTCAAAAACTCTCTAATCCTGCGTCCTAAATCAGCCACTAACGCTCCGTTACAGAAGGTCATAGTACGTTGCGACGAGTCTTTTCTCTTTGGATTCGATGCCAGCAATGTACGAGTCTATGCCAATTTTCTCCGAGTCAGCGGAGGTTATAGACCCCTAGGTTTTTGCCTTTCGATATACATCGAAGCGACAATAAAGCTGGCCGGAGCTGCCCAAGATAGAACATCAGCGGTTAATAACGCCTTGGTTAGCGGTTCAAAAAAGTGATTAGCTGAAAACAGATCACTGAGAATGCCCGTCATCATCGCCCCGATACCCAGCCCCAGGAGATTACAGGCCACCAGCAAAAGCCCGACCATTACACCACGCAATCGCACCGGCGTAAGGTCCTGTACCGTAGAAAACGCCGGGCCATAAAAAGAGCTGACACTGAACATACCCGCGGCCATACCAATATAAAATAGTGATGATGAGGGGTCAACAAAGCGGAAAGAAACTAGCAAGGGTGCAATGCCCAGCATTAAATAGGCTAAGAACCGAACTCTCCCGCCCTTAAATCGAGCCTGGTACCAGTCACTGAGAATGCCGCCCAAAAAAGTCCCAGCGGTCCCAAAGACAATATATATAAGACCGTAGACAGCACTTATTTCACCCACACCAAAGCCTCTCTCTCGCTCAAGCCAAACAATAGCAAACTGACCTGCACCCATCGGTATGTGTAAAAAAACCGCACCGATCATAGTCCACAAAAGCGCGGGCGTAGATTTCACTACCAAATAGACATCAATAATAATGTGTCGCCAATTGCCAGTCACTAAATCATCAGCCTGATCTCCTTCAACGACCGCTTGTCCCTCCTCCATAGCGCCACGCTTCGGATCCTTTACTAGTAACAGCACTAGCGCCAATAATAGCCCCATGGCACCCAAGACGAAAAAGCAGTTACGCCAGCCAATAATAGGCCCGAAAATGCCGGCAACAATAAAACTACCTCCCGCCCCCAGGGGCACACCGAGATAATAGATACCGGTTGCGGTCCCTCGTTTTGCCTTTGGGAACATATCGGCAATCATTGATAGAGCAGACGGTGCCATCGCCGATTCGCCGACACCGATAAACAAACGCGCAATACCGATGTGCGCAAAACTTTTGGCCATACCCGACACTGCGGTAAGGGCGCTCCATAACACAAGACCCGCTGCAATAAGCCGAGGTCTGTGCACACGGTCAGCAAGGGCGCCCATAAATAGACCCATAATGGAATAAAAGAAAACAAAGATTGGCCCTGTTAACAGGCCAAATTGAGAATCACTTAGACGGAGATCGGCAATAATCGCCGTACCAAAACTGGTGATCAGGGTTCGATCGACCATATTGAGAATATTAAGCAACGTTAGAAACAACAGGATACCCATCGCTCTTGGTGAAGCTTCTGGCCCTAATTTTGCCTGGGTTTGAATCATTGTGGCTTTGCCTACTATTATGTTCTTGTTGTTGTCATACTGGTGTTTACGTAGCATCTGCGCTGTTAGCGTAAACCGCAGACAGGATAATAGCTGTCACGAGAGTGACAAGACAGAGGTATTTCCAGAAGCCATCCTGACCGCAAGGATAATTAACTTGTGTTTGTAGGAATATATTTTTACAGTAACGCTGTCACTTCTTTAAATCGGCGTCAAATTAGGCGCTTTTCAAAGGTAAATAGAGGAATAGTTATGTCATTGGAATTAGTCACAGCGGGTTTAAAAGAGAAAGTAGGTGAAGACTGTGGTTTGGGTGCCATCTTAAAGTTTGATTTCGGCGATGAGGGTATCTTGGTCCTCGACGCATCTCAGGTCCCAAATGTCATCAATAATGACGATGCTGAAGCCGCCTGTACTATGGTGCTCAGCCTAGCAAATTTTATGGATATGGCGGATGGTAAACTTGACGGCACGTCAGCGTTTATGTCAGGTAAATTAAAGATTCAAGGTGATATGGGTATTGCGATGAAGTTGGCGCCAATCCTAGCTTAGGTGTCGGCCTAGCACCGATTCAAATGCCCTGCTGTTGCGACGGTAGGACATTTTTTTAATACCAGACTTGCGATGCACCATCCGCAAGGCACAATATCAACATGTTTGAGGCCGTCCAACCAACTAGCGCACAAATCCCTTAGTGCTTGTTACGGGCCGGTAAGATACCCATGTGCTTACTAATAATACCCAACATTACCTCGTCTGCACCGCCGCCAATCGATGCTAAGCGACCGTCACGATATGCGCGAGATACCGGGTTGTCCCACATATAACCCATACCGCCCCAGTACTGCAGGCAACTATCCGTGACCTCGCGGGAAAGTCGACCAGCCTTTAATTTAGCCATAGACGCTTTTAATGTCACATCTTCGCCATTGATGTAACCCTCAACCGCGTCGTAGGTCAGTGCCCGTAAGCAGGCCACATCTGTTTGCAACTCAGCCAGACGGAAGTGCACCACCTGATTATCCAAAATCGACTTGCCAAACGCCTGCCGCTGTCTGGTGTATTCGATAGTATCGTTGATTACAAACTCCAGCATTTTTAGATTACCCGCTGCCGCATAGATTCGCTCCTCTTGAAACTGTTCCATTTGGTAGCGAAAGCCAGCGCCCTCTTCTCCAATCAAATGACGCTGAGGCACACGCACATCATCAAAGAAAATCTGCGCTGTATCCGATGAGCGCATACCTAATTTATTGAGTTTTTTCGACAGCGAAATACCCGGTAGATTCATCGGCACAATAATTAGCGACTTGTTCGCATGTGGGCCATTGTCACTGGTGTTGGCCAGCAGACAGATAAAGTCAGCCTGCGTGGAATTAGTAATCCACATTTTGGTACCATTAATAATATAGTCATCGCCATCTTTGATTGCGGTGGTCTTAATCGCCGATACATCGGAACCCGCATGTGGCTCAGACACCGCCACCGAGCAGACCATATCTCCAGCAATGGCCGGCATTAAAAATTCACGCCGTAACTGATCAGTACCATGATTGGCCAGTGCTGGCGTGGCCATGTCCGTCTGCACACCCAGCGCCATACCAACGCCACCACTGCGGATACGACCCAGCTCCTCGGCAAAGACAGTCTGGTAACTGTAATCTAAGCCCATACCACCAAATTCAATAGGCCTGGAAATACCCAGCAACCCAAGATCACCTAACTTCTTGAACACCTTGTGTGCAGGAAAGATACCCGCCTCCTCCCACTGATCGCAATAGGGATTGATTTCCTTATCTATAAATTGGGCAACTGTCGCGCGTATCGCTTCATGCTCTGGGGTAAAAATCATACTGACACCTAGGGTGAGAGGGCGTAAAAATTTATTTAAAGTTACTTTTATCTGCACCAATAACAGACGCCTTAGCAAAGGCGGGCCGCGCTTTTAATCGAGCCAAATAGTTTCTAACATCGGGCGTATAGCGCTCAGAAAAGCCCTGCAGTTCGCCAAGATAAAGAGCATAGCCAATAGTAATATCAGCTATCGTGAAGCGATTATCACAGAGAAATTCACGACCTTGAATATGTGCATTCAGCCGTCTCAGACGCGCGATATACCAGTTGCCATAGTCTTCTGCCGCCTGCGGCAACTTGCGTTCTGGTGGCTCTAGCAGCGTATAACGCAAGACAATGGTTTGCGGAAAGGTCAGCGTCGCATCACTGTGATAGAGCCAATTGAGATAATCGGCAAACTCGGGATGGTCCGCCTTTAAACCAAAATCATAGCGCTGGTAGCGCTCAATCAAATAATGACAGATACCCGAGGACTCAGTCATATGGCTATCACCATCAACGAAGTAGGGAACCGTACCCAAACTATTAACGCCTAGATAATCTTTTTGAAAAAACCGCGGAGGAAACGGCAGCTCAATCAATTCGTAATCCATATCCAGTTCTTCAAGGGCCCAGAGCGCGCGCAATGATCTTGAATTATGGCAGTGCCAGAGAGTGGGTTTGTCCGTAGACAGTGTTTGATCAGTCATAGTTATAATCCATACTGGCGAGCGGCCAGATCACGCATAATTTCTTCAGAACCACCACCGATGGCATTCACTCGCACTTCTCGGTAGATACGCTCCACACGACTACCGCGCATGTAGCCGATGCCTCCCAAAATCTGCATAGCCTCACGGGCACAGTATTCCATAGTCTGACTGCACTGCACTTTTAACATGGCAATATCTCCTGCGTTTTCGTTACCAGCCGCCACCTCATGGCACACCAGTTGAAGGTACGCTTGAGTCGCATTAATACGCTGTTTCATCTCGGCAATTTTATGTCGAATAACCTGATGGTCTGCCAGCCGTTGACCAAAGGTTTTTCGCTCGCGGGCCCAAGCCACAGAATCTTCCAAACAGACCCTAGAATACGCCTCCATCGCAGCAGACATCGCCAACCGCTCAGAATTAAAGTTATTCATAATCACGCCAAAGCCTTTGTTTTCCTGACCTAGCAGGTTACCAACGGGTACACGTACATTATCAAAATAGATAGTTGCCGTGTCAGAACACCACCACCCCTGCTTTTTATCCAGCGACGTACGCGAAACACCTTCCGTATCTGCCGGAATCAACAACGCAGAAACACCGCTCGACCCCTCACCACCAGTACGAACCGCTGTGGTAAACCAATTGGCGTTCATGCCTCCGGTAATATAAGTTTTAGAACCATTGACTACATAATGATCATCGTCTAAGCGCGCAGTGGTTTGCAGTCGGGCCACATCAGAGCCACCACCGGGCTCTGTAATAGCCAGAGAAATTCGTTTAGCACCAGCCAGAACCGGCGGAGCCACTAGCTGTTTGATTGCCTCACTGCCAAAGTTAATCACTGGTGGCAGACCAATGCCGTGCACCATCAATGTAGCGGCAATACCGCCCACCGCAATGCGTGCCATCTCTTCATTGAGAATAATACTGTGCCAGATATCTATGCCTTCGGTGATACCACCAAATTCTTCTGGAAAACCCAATCCCAGAATGCCGACAGCGGCAGATTTGGGCCACAGCTCATCGGGAATAGCACCATTTTCATCCCACTCCTCAGCATAGGGAATCACTTCACGATCAAAAAAACGTCGCAATTGGGCTCGCCATTCATGGTGTTCTGAGGTCAAGGCGTTATTGGGTAATCGTGCGCTATCAAAGTCAAGAGACATAACTCCTCCTATAGAGGCAATTGATGTATTTTAAATCGCTCAGCTGCCCTAGATGGTAGGCACCGGAGGGCAGATCGGCAAGTGCAACAGTGCCAACTTTATTGGAATAAATGCCAAACGACCTTTTAGCTGCGCCGATACTCGCGCGGCGAAACCCCATGCCAGCTTTTAAACGCACTGGAAAACGATCCCTGATCCGCATAACCGAGCAAAAAAGCAATTTCGGTAATCGCCAAACGGTTGTCCAGCAGATAGCGCTGAGAAACCCTTGAGCGCACTTCCTGCAAGACATTTAGAAAGTTAGTATCGCGGTCAGATAAACGGCGCTGCAATGTACGCCGTGAAACGTTGAGCTTACGCGCCAGCTTATCAATCGTAACCTCACCCTCGGGTAGGTACTGTGCAATAGACTGCTTCAGGCTCGACAGCAGCTGATCCGAGGGGTCGTCATCGACAAAAAAATCACGGAACGGATGCCTGTGATCCGGCCCCTCCTGATAATCCTGTTGCAGCATTGGGTAATTGAGCGCTTCACTAGTAAAAAATAGACTGCTGTAAGGCTGCTCAAAGCTTAGATTAGTGCCGAAGGTCTCCTGTAAAACTGACAGGTCATTGGGCTGTGCATAGCTTAAATTAGCCTTCAGCACATTCACAGGCAGCACGCAGAGTGAGCTAATAATACTTGCCGACGCGGACAGCATTTCATCACTTAAAAACCGCCTTGCACCAGTCTCTGGCAGCAGAGGTTCCCAGCGTAACTCAATCAAATCAAGATTCCGATGGGCTGTCATTTGACCAAGATCACCCCGCAACTTGAGGACACTCGGAATCAGGTTGAGATAATCTTTTAAGGAGCGACAGACTGTCGCCATGTAGAGTTGTAGATTAAGCCCCTTAAGAAAGCCTACACGGCCCAAAGACAGACCAATATCCGGGTTGTCCGCGGCAGTTGCCGCCAACTGGAGAAGCCTGAAATAGCGGTTAACCGGAAAACGGCGGTCGGGGATATTAAGCTCTTCCGCCCTGATACCAACTTCATCAAGCAGCATCTGTGAACTGACACCAAACTGCTCAGCCACCTGCAGGACAGTGATAAGCGAAGCCCCGTACATAGACCAAGAGGGGTCAATAGTTTTCTCAACAGTCGAATGAGTCAAGGCCTTCTAATCCAAAAAAAAGAAACCATACTGTAACACCAGCGCCAAAAATCACGTAACATTTGCTGGTCTTTAAGCCCGCATGGCTTTGACTCAGAAACTTACCACGCAATTCATACTGATACAGCCTCACTAAAATGTTGAATTGATCGAGAATTGATGGACTGGCACCCTTTTATTGGATCACGATTATGTTTGAGCGGGTAAAAAGATTGGGTCCTGGAGTACTAGTTACTGCAGCATTTATAGGTCCGGGGACGGTGACAACCTCTACACTCGCGGGGGCAAACTACGGCTATGCCCTGCTGTGGGCGCTGCTATTTGCTACCTTCGCTACCATTATTTTGCAGGAAATGGCCGCTAGATTGGGCACTGTGACACAAAAAGGTCTTGCCGAAGTACTCCTCGACGCACTGCGACATTCAGCCTGGAAATGGCCCCTAATACTACTCATCGGGATTGCCCTTTTTGCGGGTAACTCAGCCTTTGAGGCCGGCAATCTGGCGGGTGCAGCCTTAGGGGTTGACGCTATAATACCCGGCGCCTTTCGCAGCGCCATCGTCGTGTTGGTATTACTCTCTGGCCTGATCCTGATAAAGGGTAATTACCAGCAGATCGAACGTCTATTAGTGGCGCTAGTATTGCTTATGGCAATCGCTTTTGTATTGACATTCATTGTCGTCAAGCCGGACCTGGGTGCCATGCTGAGCGGCATGTTTAAACCCAGCATGCCCAGTGGCAGTCTATTGACGATTATCGCGCTAATTGGCACCACTGTAGTGCCTTACAATCTGTTTCTGCATGCCTCGGCTGCCAAGAATCGTTGGTCTGGCGCCAAGGATTTACAGACCGCCAAAGCGGACACCATACTCTCGATTGGACTCGGCGGGCTGATCGCAGTGCTGATTGTGTCGACTGCCTCGGCCAGCCTCTTTGCCAAGGGTATTAGCGTTAACAGTGCCAACGAAATGGCGATCCAATTTGAACCGCTGTTTGGCTCCTGGGCCAAATACTTGATGGGTATCGGCCTGCTTGCCGCAGGTCTAAGCAGCGCCATCACAGCCCCATTGGCGACAGCTTATGCACTGTCGGACATTAGTCAGCTTACCGGAGAGTCTAAACTCAGAGCCTTTCGCTGGATTAGCCTGAGCGTCTTAATCATTGGGGCTGGTTTTGCGCTGGCGGATATTAAGCCCATCAAAATTATTTTACTGGCCCAGTTTGCCAATGGTCTGCTGCTACCAATCGTCACCGGCTTCCTGCTATTTGCCATGAACCACAGAGACCTACTGGGAGACTATGCCAACAGCCGCACAGCGAACATCTTAGGTGCGGCAGTGTTTATCTTTACCGCATTTTTGGGGCTGCGTGTAATCGGTAAGGTAATGGGGCTAGTGTAACTATTTTTCAGTTTGTCACGGTCTCTTTACAGGGCAAACTAAAAGAGCCAGTCAAGGTAGTCTTTACCAGATTCCCGCAATATAAACCTCTCGCTGTATTGAGTTTGCGCAGTTTTAAATGACACTTAATTTAAGAGTGACATTTTGCTAAGTACTGTATATATTAACAGTACTTAGCAAAATAACTTAATCTCAGTACTATGCCCAATACCGACAACATTACTAGACTGCTGACGCGCCAAGACATCTGGCGTGGTGGCAGCCAGAGTTCAATACGCCGCACCATAACGACAGGCCATAAACCCTTGGACCGGTTGCTGCATGGCGGTTGGCCTGTGGGTGCCTTAACTGAATTGCTAACCCAGCAATCAGGTGTCGGCGAGCTGACGCTACTGCTGCCCATACTCAGGCATTACAGTGGCAAAGAGCAGCTATGTGTCTGGCTCGACCCGCCCTATCAACCCTACGCACCCAGTTTGGCTGCCGCCGGAATCGCCCTGCATCGACTCTTAATTGTTCGCAGCAAAAGTCCTCAAGAATGGCTCTGGGCTGCAGAGCAATCTATCCGCAGCGGCGCATTACTCTGTGCCTGGAACGGCAAACAACCCCCACCCTACAAGGCTCTGCGCAAACTACAACTTGCCGCATCAGGTAGTAACAGTGCCGCTTTCTTATTCAGCTCAAGCAAGACAGGCACAGCGCCCTCACCAGCTATTTTACGTTTAGACGTTAGCAGTCACAGAGTCAACTGTCTCAGTCTCACACTGCGCAAATTACGCGGCAGCGCTCCGGGAGCAAGTATTCAACTAGCCCTTGGCGAAGCATCGTCACAGCGCACAATGTTGACCCAGTTACCGGTCAATACTCTGTATCCGCAGATACAGGAATCAGTTCACAGAGTACCCATAAAACAACCCTGCCTCCAGCTTCACACCTAGCGTTTGCGACCGCACCGACAGAAAAAGACAGGGAATAATGTCCGCACAGAAAAGGAACCCAACCCGCCGCAAAGCCAGTGGCTGTACCTGTATTTTCCGCTACTGTGTCTGGAGGTATTGCCACCCACAACAGAGGGCCAAGCAGTCGCCGTTATCTGCCGTCAAAAAAATCGTCATCAGGTTATCTGTTGTAACAGTCAGGCTCGGATATGGGGTATTGAGCCTTCGCTCTCGCTGTCCACCGCGCTGGCTCTGTGTCCTGAGCTCATAACCCTGCCTCGTGAGATTAAAAGCGAACAGCAAGGTCTGCAGCGACTGGCTGTTTTAGCCTATAGTTTTAGCCCTGTGGTTATTGTTGATAAAGACAGCGGCCAGGGGCTATGGTTAGACCTCACGGGCTGTAGCCAGCTATTTCAAGGCTACGACAGTCTATTGAAAAAGTTACAGCTACAGCTGCAGTACCAGAGCATTACGGCCTTTTCTGGGATAGCCCAAAGTCCACTAGCGGCACAGCTACTATGTCAGCAACACTTCCAAACCCAACTTCCGGCTAGCATTGCACTAGACAGTATTGCACTGTCTAAACTCGCGCTCAGCAATAAGCAACAGCAGCATTTTAACCAGCTGGGACTGCAGACCTTAGCCGATTTACAGGCTCTGCCAAAGGCCTCATTAAGCCGTCGTTTTGGCGCCAGTCTAATACAGACAATCGCCCTACTCACCGGCGAAAAGCCCTGCACGTTAGAACGCTTTCGGCCACCCGAAGAATTTTATGATCTGATTCAAAATCCTCAGGGAATTTACAACAAAGAGAGTCTGTTATTTCCGATGAAAACATTGCTGCAGCGGCTTTGTCAGTACCTGCTGGCACGGCAATGTTACTGCCGAGAAATCCATTGGGTGTTTGAACCTCTAATGGGTAGCGCACAGACACTACAGATACAGCTTTCGGGTAGCCAAAACAACTGGTCAAGCCTGCTCATACTCTGTCGCTTACAGCTGGAGCGACTGGAACTTCCTCGCAGCATTGAACAGATTATTTTACACAGCGATCAGTTTGTCGACGCCCCAATGACTAATATGGACTTATTTGGCGACCTGTACTCACCCGACAAAGACCATGCGCTGATTGACAGTTTAAATGCACGCTTAGGTACAGGGGCACTATCCCAACCGGTACTCAGTGCCGAGCCTCTACCCGAGCAAGCTGGCACTGTTCAATCTCTCAGCAATTTGGCCTCATCCACACCTCTGGCTAGCAGCAAACGGGCACCACAGCCCCTGTGGCTATTAACCGAACCTGCCCTCGTGCAACAGCGCAACGAACAGCTTTATTGGCGCCAACCACTGACCATTATCAGCGGTCCAGAACGTCTCTGTGGTAATTGGTGGCAGTCAGAACAGCAGCGCGATTACTATCTGGCATGTGACAGTAAAGGCGCGCGCTACTGGTTATTTAGACAAACTAACAATGGGCGTTGGTTTGTTCATGGCTTGTTTGCCTAAGCGGCGAACTGATCTTTTAGCTTAAATTTTTGTACCTTGCCCGCTGGGTTGCGTGGCAACAAATCACTCATAAACAGCCTGCTGGGAAGCTTATAGCGCGCCAAAGACTCGCCGGCAAAGTCTCGGAGCTCTTCGAGCGTCAATGTTGTGCCCTCTTCCAGCACTACAATTGCCGTAACGGCCTCGCCCCATTTATCATCATGCAAGCCGATTACCGCCACTTCCGCGATCGCGGGATGCCCATAGAGGACACTTTCCACCTCTGCGGGATACACATTTTCGGCACCGGTAATGACCATATCTTTTACTCGATCACAGAGAAACAGAAAATCCTCGGCGTCCAGATAGCCTATATCACCGCTGTGGAACCAGCCCAAACCGTCGATGGCTTCCAGCGTTGCCTCTGACCGATTCCAGTAGCCTTTCATGACATTGGGCCCCTTGATACAGACTTCGCCATGCACACCCGCGGCAACCGGATTATTGTCTTTGTCGACAATACGCACCTTGGTAAACATAGGCGCTTTGCCGGCAGACCCCACCTTTACCATTGCTAGGTCACTGGCCAGCAAACTGGCAAATGGCGCGGTTTCGGTTAGGCCATAACCCTGACAGAAGTTCACATTGCGCTCACCGTAGGTCTTAATTAATGGCACCGGTACTGGCGCGCCACCACAGGTTAAGGTGACTATCGAGGATAGATCTGTACTGTCAAAGTTCTCATGTTGCGCCATCATTAAGAACATGGTCGGCGCACCAAATAGCGTCGTTACCTGATGTGTTTCAATCAGTTCCAATACCTGTCCGGCGTCAAACGCACGCAATAAAACAACCTCTATACCTTTAGATAGGGACAGCAATGTGGTGACATTAAGTCCACCAATATGAAATAACGGTGCACAGGTCAATGTCGTACCGGTGAGCTCATCGGACCCAAAACAGACATTAATACTGTTCCAAAATATATTGCCATGGGTCAACATGGCACCCTTTGGTAAACCCGTGGTACCTGAGGTGTACATAATAAACGCAATGTCATCTGCATCCACATGTTCGCTGGAATCCAGCCCTTGCGAGGATTGCACTAACGGTTCTAGTGCCTCCCAGTCGGGTGCATCCGTTTCGATAGTCATGTAATGCTGACAGCTCAGATTGACCTTTTCACTGTCGATTAGCGGGCGCAACATGTCGTCTGCCAACAGGGTATGTATACCCGCGTCGTTAGCAATAAAGCGCACCTCAGGTCCCGTTAAACGGAAATTTAATGGCACAAAAATAGCCCCAATACAGCCGCAGGCATAAAGCGTTTCAAGAAATACTGGATGATTAAGGCCGATATAGCCAACGCGATCCCCGCGACAGACGCCATTGGCGCGCAGCACAGCTGCCAATTTTCGTACTCGTTCGGCCAACTCTGCGCAGGTCCAAGTTTGACCCTCAAAGGTCAACGCCCGATTATCCGGGGTCAGTAATGCACGACGAAGGATCGTTTCCCCTAAACCAATATCAGGACTCTGTGATGATGCCATTGCGGTCTACCTTATTATTATCGTTATTGTGATGAATTTGACTCTATGTCCCCTTCCCATGTTTATAACGTCTTGCGTCCCCCATGGCAATCTTTGTTCATAGATATCGACCATCTCAGTCCGAATTATCTATTCGATCGCAGGCCAGCTGACGCATTGATCAATGACTGGCCTATCAGGACCTATCCCTACACGGACTCAATACTTCCCTAAGCAAAAAAAAACGGCACTCTAAGGCGCCGTTTTTTACTACGGAGGGGTACGCCCAATATCCCGAGCGGGTTGTTTCTTCGAGGGACAGTGCTGTCTAGTTCGCCGATTGGTTGATTTGCACTACGGAATTCCTTAAGTGGGGGAGACTAAGTCTAAACAATAGTATCGCGATAGGAAGAGAAATTGCTCCAGTAATGGACAGGGATAGGTTGATTTTTGCTTCATCCATAAAGATAAAATCGGTAAAACCTGCGGTAATCTGGGGGCCGAATATCCCACTAATCATCATCACTAGAGCAAAGAATGCGGTCATCTGCCCCTTTAAATTGGAAGTTGCAACGCTTGCTACAGCAACCAGACCAAGTGTCACGAATGAGCTAATAAAAAATAGATACACCGCGAGTAAAATCCAGCATAACATTAAGGATTTCATCAGAGGTGCAAGTACAATCGCCGGGAGGGCGAGAACGCACGCGATCATCGCTGCGCGGACTGGCCCATCATGATAACCAAGTAGAATTAATCTGTCTGACGCATTACCAGCAATAATAGTGCCTAGAATAGACGCTATGATCGTGATTGACCCAAGAGACACGCCCACCTCGGTCAAACTCAACCCATATGTTCTAACCAACATCGTTGGCGCCCAAGCAGAAAAAGAATAAAATGTGATTGCTTGAAACATGAGTGCAGATAACAGGAAGAATAAAGTTATTTTGTGCTCGCTAATATGTAGAAAAAGCTCTCTCCCTATTATTTTCTTGTTAGCTATATCTGCAACTTCCCGCCTTGGCGGTTCGCGTAAGGCGAATGCTGCAGCCATAACTAGTAACCCAGGGCTTCCAGCAATTACAAATGCTCCTTGCCAAGGTTTTATATGACCTACGATGGGTAAGGTTAACCCACCTAAATTCGTCAGGTAGTCGATGAGGTATCCTCCGCCGACAAGGCTGATACCAATACCAACATACACTCCCGCGCTTATGATTCCCATCGCTTTACCGCGCTGGTGTTCAGGAAATGAGTCACTGACGAGTGAGACAGCTACAGGCGCAATGACCGTTTCTCCCATTGCCACGCCCATTCTAGCAACGATTAAAGTTTTATAAGATGTAACAAACATGGCTGCCATGGTCATAAATGACCATAGAAAAAGACCCCAACCTAGTACTAACTTTCTTTTCAACCGGTCTGCTGCAATACCAACTGGAAGCACCGTAATAGCGTATGTTGCCGCAAAAGTAAATCCGATTAATAGCGCAACTTGTGAATCCGTAATGTTAAAGTCTTCTTTGATCGGCCCAACTAACATCGCGGGTATTTGCCGGTCAATAAAAGACATTATATTCGCGAAAAATAAAACCGTTACAGTACTATAGGCATCAGATTTATTAGGGTATTTTCGATCAGCATTCACATATTTCATAACTTAAGCTTAATCAATTTGTAATTGCATTGTCCAGATTTAGTTCGTTTTATTAGTTGCAGCTATGTTAGTCATAGCTGAGTATCTATCCGTTTTATATACTGGATCTCGCTAGCCTCCGCCAAATAAATCAATCGTATGTGAAAAAGTGCGGGCCATGCTTAGTTTTAGATCGGATTATCTATTCAAACCCGCCAGAGTCTATGCAGCTTTACCCTCATATTTATACTCACTATCCATACAAACACTAAGCTGTAGAGGCATATTTAAATCTGAATGAATAGTAGCCAGCATCAAATTACTTCTATTAGTGGGACTGTTACGTTGATAAATTCAGAATAATTTTTATCGCCACAATGATGAACTGGAGTAGTTTGGCCTATGCTGATCAATCCGCTTAGTCAACTGAGACTGAGGCTTTGAAGATTTTATATGCCTATATGGAAGCATGTAATACCGGACATTTTAAAGCTGTCGTAGCCCTACCACACAAATCCGGTCAGGTTATGAGAGAATTGAGATTAATTAATGGTATAGCGAATAGCGCAACGGGTATTTTACTGAGTACTGTTTAGAGGCGTTATACAGCTGACGAACCCAATTTATATAAAGGCGTCACTCTTATGCTCTGCATCATTAAAAGTAACCGACTAACCTGACACCAGATTTATTGATGCACTCTGGCCAATTGGCTACGAGGAATTAGTAATCATATTAGGATACAAGGTCACATTAACTGTGGATTTTTGGAGGGTTTTTATCACCTCATGGACAGTAATTTAATTTGAAGTAGCCCAGCAATCAAGTTAGACTAGCGGAGTGATTTTATCCATATTCTGAAAGTGAATTTGAAATATTATAAGCAGTCTGATGAGCCGTATTCCTAAATAAGGAGATCATTTAGGTGTTCAAAGTATTTGCATTTTTAAAAAGAAATAGTGAGTTGTTATCACATGATGAATACCGGGCCGGCCACATTGGCTTTCACTGTTGTAATTCTCGACGTCTGACGGGTATTAGAGGTTATATTGTTAATGTTTGGGCAAATGAGGGGCTCGCGTCTAAAATAGGGCCTGGTTATAAGGATATTATAATTAATGAACCAACGGGCTTTAATGATCTATGGGATGGATTTCCTCAGGTATATTTTGATGATGCAGCTAGTTGGAAGAAAGCAACGACAATTGAACCAACCCGCGCGACTGAAAACGGTCTGTCAATAGATCCTGATTGGACATTATCGGATAGCGGCTTTCTTTTCGATCCTGTAGACGCATCCCTAAAAGAGTTTAAATCTAACCACCTAAAGATGGATGAGGAAATAATTATCCCCGTAAACCGACCTGAGAGGAAGGTCACAAAGATAATTCAATTTTTTAAAAAACATGATTTTATCGACGAATTAGATTTTCGAAATATTATGTTATCAAGTTATGCTAAAAAACTTTCAAATATGGAAGGTCTTAAGGGCTTAACATTGAATTTCAGAGATCACGACATTGACTCAGCAATTAAGGGATTTTATCCAGATACTGGGTGGCACTTCTCTAAGCAGGGTAATTATGAAAGGTCACAATTCGCGTCTTTATGGGACGGTGCCTTTGAGATGTACTTTGATAATATCGATGCATTTAAGGCTGGTAGGATGACCTCTTCTCTAAATGAAACACTTACGGCTTTAGATAGAAAATTGTTTTCATCAGCATGGTATGTAGAAGTCGATGAAAACGTCATTATTATGCCTAATCGAGATCCCGCTCCAGACTTCTATTATAGGTAAATATTATGTTTAAGGCATTTGGATTCGTTAAGAGAAACCTGAGTTTGACACATGACGAGTATAGGGCTGCGCACGCCGGTTATCACAACTCGTTTGGTAGACGGTTAAATAATATTCGAGGGTATATCTTAAATGTTAGATCAAATCATGAGCTATCGAGTGCCTATAATGGGTCCTCTGTCTTGGAGAAGATAACAATAGCTGAGCCCAATAATTTTGATGATGCTTGGGATGGCTACGGACAACTAAATTTTGACTCTTATGATGATTATATAAGTGCACGCTCACCGTCTCTTGATAGAGCAGGCAAGCATGGCCTTGAGTATGATCCAATGGTTGCTAAAGTGGGTAACGATCTTGAATACCTCTATAGCGGTTCCCCATTTCAGTTCTGTGTAGATGAGGCAGTCCAGGTACCGGTAATTAGACCTGAGAAAAAACTATTCAAATTAGCTCAATTTGTAAAGGCTCCTGCCAATTTATCACCGATTTTGTTCCGATCTTATATCGCAGGTAAGTATTGTTCAGCATTATCTGTTATGCCTGGATTGAGAGGTTTAGTTCTCAATATGAGAACACCACTGGATGTCATGAGCGGGTTTTTCAAGCCAGAATCGGAGGCCTTTACGGATGAAGGCATTGTGAGGAGGGAGTTATTTTACTCCACATGGGATGGAATTATTGAATATTGGTTTGATGATGCTAGTGATTTTTTTTCGGGCAGAGCCGATCAAAGCTTGAATCCCTACCTAGCTAAATTGGAATCTGAATTATTTACTGCCTCCTTTTTCAGAGAGGTAGATGAAACAGTCGCGGTCGTTCCAAATAGAAATCCTCCAGTTGATTTTTATTTCAGGTGAAGCCTTTTTCCTGTAAGTTACTTTTGGTCTTTGAATTACTCATATTTAGATATGTACCCAAAGGGCTCGACAATTATGATCGCTGAAAACTATGACCTACGTAAAGAAGTACTGCAGGCATGTAGAGGGCTAGGCGCATATGGCCTAGGGTCCGGGATAGGGGGGCATGTGTCTGCTAGGTATCCTGGCGAACCCTATTTTTATATAAATATATTCGATCGAACTTTTGAAGAGATGCAGATTGAAGATATTATATTAGTCGATTTTAAAGGTAATGCAGTGAATTCATCTCGATCACCGAGCGTCGGTATTGATTTTCATCATGCCATCTATAATCAACGGCCAGATGTGCAGTCAGTTGTTCATTCTCATGGGTTTTGGATAACGGCGCAAGCCGCATTCTGTCGACCGCCAAGAATTTTTAACAATGTGTCTGCTGTATTTTATGAGCGAACTGTCATTAGCCCAAATGACGATTTTCGCTCAATTGGAGAAGCCATCGGTCATAGCGATATTGCCATTGTGATACCTTGGCATGGAGCAATTACAGTTGGTAGTAATGTTGGTGAGGCTGTGTCAAGACATGTTGTTTTTGATTATACTTCACGCTTAGATGTGACTCTTCCGGATCATGCTCCTACGATGCCTCATGAGCAGTGCATGCATTTTCAGGAAATCGTAACTAAAGCAGATTACTACAATGAAACATGGAAGCTTATTAAGCGCAAGGCTGATGCAACGTAAGATGGATTTATTTTGCTACCCGCGTTTTGATATTTAATAAGCGCTGACTTGTGGCTTGTTTGGAGAGGTTTTGTGTATTGCGATATGTCTATGCAGTGCCAGTGTCTCGGTCTCGGCGGACTAACGCTACATTAGGCAAAATCCGTGTAAAATCCTTTGCTGTCTGGCGGCCGCTGATCAGTCTGAAATCAGTACAGGTACTTCTAGATAGGCATCACTCGATAGCTTGCAATTAATCCGTCTTTTAACTCGATCCATCCAAAGAAGGGCTTTGAGTCGCCCTTGGGGCCAATGACCTGAGCTTGAAACGCGGCGGATATGCCGTCGGTAATTACTTTTCCTACCTGGTGCGTTATTTTCTCAATCTGCATTTGTGGTATCCGCTGTACTAAAAATACCCTTAACTTATCGCGTCCATGCAGCATGTCCATAGTGTCACTTGAGTGCCCGTGGTGCTCCCATACTTGCGTATGAACCCATTGGACATCTTGATGCATGGCTCTGACCGCTTTGTCAGCATGTCCTGAATCGATATTGTCGAAGTACGTGCCTTGAATTAAATCGAATACTTTCTGGTTAGCTTCATCTTTTGAGGTCATAGTACGTAGCCCGCTGTTTAGCCCATTATGTAACCCACAGAATCTTAAATTAAACACTAGACTGGCTGTTGAGTGTTATCTATTGGGTGGCTCTCAAGCTCAGTGTAGAACAATTTATCCCGCTCAATCAACAGCATTAAGAACAATTTTCTTGAGGCAGTATTCATCGAGCAAGAAGCTTATTAACTGGGATAATGATTAATCTATCTATAATGGAAACTCAATGAGGTTACTCCACATAAATACGGGGAAGACTGAGTGACAGTCTTCCCCGCATGTGGTGCATTAAATCACTGACCCGAGCTTAGAATCTATAGGTGAACACAGCTTCTAATGTACGTCCAAAGTTAGCCTGGGTTTGGCCATCTGCAAGAATTCCTGCATCGGTACCAGTACCAGAACCCGTAGAGGGTACATCTCTTGTAAACAAGTACACATATTCATCGGTGAGATTTTTACCGATTAGAGCAAGTTCCCAAGCCCCGTCCAAGCTACCTACGCGCACCGACATATCCAGTTGGTGATATGCATCTTGAATAGCATATGGATGGGCGAACTCGCTATAACTATAGTCGTCTTTAAACTGAAGATTAATAGTTGTGCCGAGAAGTAAATTATCACCGATAGCAGCCTCATACTCGACGCCTATGTAACCTGAGAAATCCGGCGCTAGCAGTCTATCAGACCCTCCCAATTGCTGCTGTGGGACTGCCACAACGTCGTTAGGGGCTATGGTGCATCCGTTTGCAGGCGTTTGGCCTGCAATACACGGAGCAATAAAGTCATCATAACCTGAGTCGAGGAATAATATCGAGCCATGGAGTGTTAAACCCTCCGTAGCTTGAGGTGCATAGACGACATTTATTTCAGCACCTTCTGTCGTGGCATTACCGGCATTATAGGTTACGTTTGACCAGAGTACGGAGTTAAAGAAATCTACCTGCAGACCCTCAAATTCATAGGAAAAAATCTCGGCATCTATACTTAAAGATCCATCTGCAAAAAGTCCCTTTACACCGAATTCAAACCCTTCAACTTCCTCAGGCTCAAATGTGAAGTCTGAAACTTTATTTGAAAGAACTGCCAGTATTCCG
>Ga0209711_10001868_pt1 | contig 19859 bp, 23 predicted proteins | sample ArcticOcean_MG_C_7_FD_187441 | JGI IMG/M metagenome (GOLD analysis project Ga0209711, IMG submission 187441) | Marine microbial communities from western Arctic Ocean - ArcticOcean_MG_CB11_88 (SPAdes) (version 2) | ecosystem: Environmental > Aquatic > Marine > Oceanic | place: Arctic Ocean...
AAGTCATTGATATTTTTAATGCAGATGCAACTTTAAACGCAAATGGCTTGCATTATGAGGGATTAGATAGATTTGTAGTTCGGAAAAAAATAGTGGCTGAGCTTGAAGCCAACTGTAATTTAATTAAAAAAGAAAATTATAACCATAAAGTTGGGACTTCAGAAAGAACCAAAGCTGTTATTGAACCTAGGATTTCGGATCAATGGTTTTTAAAAATGGAAAAATTATCTGAGCCTGCAATAAAAGCGGTTTTGGAAAGTGGAGAAATCGACCTGGTACCAGAAAAATTCAAAAATACTTATAGCCACTGGATGGAAAATATTCGAGATTGGAATATTTCGAGACAATTGTGGTGGGGACACCAAATTCCAGCATATTACTATGGTACTGCAAAAAATGATTTTGTGGTTGCTGAAAGTCCAGAAGAAGCTCTTGTTTTGGCACAAACTAAATCCGGAAATTTAGATTTAAAAATTACAGATTTAAGACAAGATGAAGATGTGTTGGATACCTGGTTTTCTTCATGGTTATGGCCCATATCGGTTTTTAACGGAATAATGGAGCCTGAAAATCCTGAAATAAATTATTATTATCCAACGCAAGATTTAGTTACCGGTCCAGATATTCTGTTTTTCTGGGTGGCGCGAATGATCATTTCAGGTTATGAATTTAGAGGAGAAAAGCCATTTTCTAAGGTATACTTTACAGGATTAGTAAGAGACAAACAAGGTCGAAAAATGTCAAAGCAATTGGGGAATTCTCCCGATGCATTGGGGTTAATAGATGATTTTGGAGCCGACGCAGTTCGTGTAGGAATGATGTTAAGCTCGGCGGCTGGGAATGATTTGTTGTTTGATGAAAGTCTATGCCAACAGGGCAAGAATTTCTCTAACAAAATATGGAATGCCTATCGCTTGGTGGATGGATGGGAGGTCGATGAGTCACTTGAGATAAGTGCGCTCAACCTTTCAGCGATCGCGTGGTACAAACAATTGTTTTCAAAAACATTAGCAACGGTAGATGATCATTTCAGTAAGTATCGTGTTTCAGATGCTTTAATGTCACTTTATAAATTAATTTGGGATGATTTTTGTTCTTGGTTTTTAGAAATAATAAAACCTGACTATGGCGCCTCCATTGAAAGAGAAACACTGCAAGCTGTTAAAAGTTTATTTGAAGACAACCTGAGGGTATTACACCCCTTCATGCCTTTCATTACAGAAGAACTCTGGCATATTATTAATAATAGATCAAAAGCGGAATCCCTTATGGTTTCTGTATGGCCAAAAACTTCAGCTGAGGATGCGAAGATTATTTCTGATTTTGAAATTACTAAACAAATCATTGGAGGTATTCGAAACTTTAGAAAAGTCAATAACTTAGGCTTCAAGGAGCAATTAACTTTAATCTCTACTTCAGAAACCACAATCCCTTATCCTGAAGTTATTTCTAAGTTGGGACAGCTTGAGAAGATTGAAAAGCAAGATGAAATTGAGGAACAAGGAATGGGTTCATTTCGCGTAAGTCAGCTTCAATTTTTCATTCCTATTGACACTGCAATAGATCCAGAGGAAGAAAGAAAAAAGCTCACCGAGGAATTAAAGTATACAAAAGGATTTTTACAGTCGGTTGAAAAGAAATTATCTAACGAACGATTTGTCTCCAATGCACCCGAGCAAGTCATTGCTATGGAAAGGAAAAAAGCAGTAGATGCTCAAGAAAAAATAAATTTATTGGAAAAAAGCCTAAATCAGTTGTAGATTATATTTCTGCAATACAATCAACCCCGCCTTTGACGACTTGATTCAGCTCTAAATTGATTTTTGTACCCACTGGTAAAAACAAGTCTACTCTTGAGCCAAATTTTATAAACCCGGCATCTTCTCCTTGGGTAATTTCCATCCCCGCTTGGGCATAGTTGACTATCCTTCTTGCCAATGCTCCGGCGATCTGACGGTAAAGAACTTGTCCTACGGATTTATTTTCTAGAACGATAGTAGTTCTTTCGTTTTCTTCAGAAGATTTTGGATGCCAAGCGACAAGGAATTTACCTGGGTGGTATTTGCTGAAAACAACTTTTCCGCCGATAGCATATCTTGTTACATGAACATTAATCGGGGACATAAAAATGGAGACTTGCAAACGGGTATCTTTAAAGTATTCTTTTTCAAAAACTTCTTCGATGACTACGATCTTTCCGTCCACAGGTGCGATAATGTGTTTGTCATTTTTCGGAGTGGCTCTTTTGGGATTTCTAAAAAACTGTAAAACCACTACTAGTAAAACTAGCCCAAGTACCTGAATTCCTTTTTTGATATAAACTAAATCAATCAAGTATTCTGCCCATAATGCCATCAGGATCATGATGAAAAAAGTAGCAATGATTATTTTAAAACCTTCTTTGTGAAACATAACAGTTAATAATTAAAAAGTAAATAAAACCAAGGAGCAGCAAAGATAACACTATCCATTCGATCATAGAATCCTCCGTGACCAGGAATCAAAGAACCACTGTCTTTAACATTCGCTTGGCGTTTGAATTTGGATTGGATTAGATCACCAAATGTAGAAAGAATCGAAACAATTAATGCCGAGACAACGCAAAGTATAATTGAAAAGTCCGAATTGAAATATTGAAATATGATAGAAGTGATTATTGAAAATAAGAGTCCACCGAAAAATCCTTCCCAAGTTTTTTGGGGAGAAATACTGGGGAATAATGGGGTCTTTCCAATTTTTTTCCCTATCAAATAGGCAAAAGAATTATTGTTCCAAACTAGTAAATAAAAAAGAAATACTATTGACGGATTATAAGAATTCCCTGTGTTTGCTAATGCAATGATAAAGAAAGACGAAAGACACATGTACCCGACAGAGAGTATGCTTTTAAAGAGGTAATTGAATTTTATTTTTTCTTTTTGATATAACCACAACAACAATGGAATATGCCCAACCAAGGCAGTCACAAGAATTCCGTTCAAAAATATTTCATTAAGCTTTAAGGTGTATAAGTTATATATCAAAAGAACAAGTAATGCAATCGCGAGAAAACTTTTATGATTGATGAGTTTTTGAAATTCGTAAATGGCCAAGCTTGAAAACACAAAGAGCACAAGGATAAAAGTAAGCTGATCAAAAAATAATGAAACCAATATAAGGGCTACATACACTGACCCCGATATGCCCCTGACATAAATTTCTTTCATTAATTATGATTCTTGAATAAGTAAATATAAGTTTTTAGCGCTACTTCCGTAGGTTAAAAAATTATTTTCATCTACAATATTCTTAACATTCAGCGTGGTTATATTTTTTGGAAGCTTAGCGGAGTGTTTTTCTTTTAGTTTACTCATGCCATCGCTTACGTCCGAAGCGAATTGTTTGAGACTAGAAAACACTATGAAAGTGGTGGGGAGTTGTTTTAGCTTAAAATCTTTTAATTGATGATTGCAAATAAGAATGGTTCCTTGGTCTCCTATTAGAAATTCACTATCAATTAGAAACACTGGAAAATCATTGAAGTCGAACTGGTATTTTTTGCAGTCTAATTGAAATCGATTAGCTAAATTATCATCAATGCAAAGCACATCATTTATTTGCCAATTATTTTCTTTAAGAATATCATTGAAAAATTGATCGGTTGAAGAAGAATTTTCAGAATAAATAAATTTACCTCCTTTTTTGGTAAAATTTTTAGCAAAAGTAATTTCAACTGCATCTTTTTCCTTAGGATGAAATTTACTTTTTTCACAGGAATTATCAGTCTTAGTTTTGGCGTTAAATAATTTATTCCAAAAGCTCACAATCAACTATTTAACAGCGACTTCAATCTCTTTGTTGTCTCCGCTTTTTTCAGGATTCTTGTCTTTATCAAAGGGTCTCTTCCCCAAGATATTAGATAAATCGTCCTTGAATATAACTTCTTTTTCTAACAATCTTTCCGCAAGCTTGGTTAATCTAATCTTGTTCTTCTTAAGAAGATCGCTGGCGCGTTTGTATTGAGTCTCAATAATATTTGAAATTTCTTGATCAATTATTTGAGCAGTTTTTTCAGAGTAAGGCTTAGTAAAGCTGTTTTCTGATTGACCTGTAGAGTCATAATAAGTGACATTACCAACGACATCATTCAGTCCATATACAGAAACTATTGATCTTGCTTGACGGGTTACTTTCTCTAGATCACTTAAAGCACCGGTTGAAATTTGATTAAAGATTAATTTTTCAGCAGCTCTTCCACCCAATGCAGCACAAATTTCATCTAAAATTTGTTCTGTTCTAACAATCATTCTTTCTTCAGGCAGGTACCAAGCCGCACCTAAGGACTGTCCCCTTGGGACAATGGTCACCTTGACTAACGGAGCAGCGTGTTCTAACAACCAGCTCACTGTTGCATGCCCTGCTTCGTGATAAGCGATGGTTTTCTTTTCTCCTGGTGTGATGATTTTATGTTTCTTTTCTAATCCTCCAACAATACGATCAACCGCGTCCAAAAAATCTTGTTTACCAACAGATTTTTTGTTTTTTCTAGCTGCGATTAATGCAGCTTCATTACAAACATTTGCGATATCAGCTCCGGAAAAACCTGGAGTTTGTTTGGCTAAGAATTCAACATCTAGTGTTTTTATTGACTTAAGAGGTTTCAGGTGAACTTTGAAAATCTCACGGCGTTCATTGAGATCCGGAAGGTCAACATAAATTTGTCGATCAAAACGACCTGCTCTCATCAATGCTTTGTCTAAGACATCAGCTCTGTTGGTAGCTGCAAGTACAATGACGTTAGTATCTGTTCCAAAACCATCCATTTCGGTCAGCAATTGATTTAGTGTGTTTTCGCGTTCATCATTCGAACCAGTAAAATTATTTTTACCTCGGGCTCTTCCGATTGCATCGATCTCATCAATAAAGATTATGGCAGGTGATTTTTCCTTGGCTTGTTTAAATAAGTCTCTTACTCTTGATGCACCAACTCCTACAAACATCTCAACAAAGTCAGATCCTGAAAGTGAGAAGAAAGGAACTTTTGCTTCTCCCGCGACTGCCTTGGCCAGAAGTGTTTTTCCGGTACCAGGTAGACCAACGAGCAATGCACCCTTTGGAATTTTACCCCCTAGAACTGTATATTTTTTTGGATTCTTAAGAAAGTCGACAATTTCTTGAATTTCTTCTTTTGCCCCTTCTAGTCCCGCGACTTCCTTAAAAGTAGTTTTTACATCAGTGTTTTGATCAAAGAGTTTTGCTTTTGATTTTCCAATATTGAAAATTTGGCTACCAGCACCTCCGCCAGCACCGCCAGACATTCTTCGCATTATGAAAATCCAGATACCGATGATTATAATTATTGGTAAAAATCCAAGAATAACGTCCATCCATCGATTTTCAACAGAAATGAAATCATATCTAAAATTTATCCCATTGTCCTCCGCTTGCTCTAATTTTCTTTGAAACAATTCCAAGTTACCCACTTCAAACTCATAGTGAGGACCTTGAATGTTTTGTTGACCAATGAGGTTTTCTTTTTTTACAACTTTGTGAATACTTTTTTCAAGGGCATTTTGAGTAAGGGTAACCCGCGCCATTTTCTGGTTGATTACAACAACTTCGGCAACATCTTCCTGATTGAGAAATCTTTCAAAATCAGAAATATTTGTTTTACTGATGCTTTGCCAGTTATTATCGCCACCAAACATGCTCATCCCGAGTAGTACGGTGATTACGATTCCATAAATCCAATAGGGGTTAAACTTTGGTTTATTAACTTTTTTATTTTCCATAGTGCTTAGTTGTTGGATGCAATTTGAGTTGTTTTAGCATCTCCCCAAAGCTCCTCGATATTATAATATTCTCTTATGGGTTTTTGGAAAACATGAACAACTATGTTTACATAATCAATAAGAACCCATTCAGAGTTTTTGAGACCTTCGGTGTGGAAGGGTTTCTCTCTTAATTCTTTACTTACTGTTTTTAGAACAGAACTAACAATTGCGTTTACGTGGGTATTTGAACTTCCGCTACAAACTATAAAGTAGCTACAAACTGTGTTTTCAATATCCCTTAGATCTAACAGGCTTATATCAATTCCCTTGACATTCTCTACCCCAGTAATTATTTTTGAAATGAGTTCGTCTGAATTAGACTTTTTTTTTGCCATTAAATCTTTCTAATTTTATCCAAATTTATTACTTTTTAAGTTCACACAGATTTAATCCATGATCAATTTCAAAATAATCAAACTTGATGCCATAGACTCTACTAACGACTGGTTAAAAGAAAAGTTTCTCCAAGGGAACTGTATAGAGGGTGATTTGGTTTGGGTTAATGACCAAACTAATGGAAGAGGACAGCGCGATAACCGATGGATATCAGCTGCCGGCAAAAATCTAACTTTTAGTTTGTTTAAGGTGTTTGGCAAGCTTTTAGTGCGAGATCAGTTCCTGATTAATTGTTCCGTAACACTTGCCATTCTTATGGCTCTGAAAGAGATTAATATTCCGGATTTAAGTTTAAAATGGCCAAACGACATTTTGTCAGGTAATAAAAAAATAGGAGGAGTTTTAATAGAGAATTTTGTCAGGGGTGAACGTTTTTCCGGAACAATCGTAGGAGTAGGGTTAAATGTGAATCAAGATAATTTTGATTTATTTCCTAAAGCAAGTTCAATTTTAATGCTTACTCAAAAAGAACAACACTTAGATGAGCTTTTAAAAAGGATTTTAGAAAAGTTTAATGATTTTTTTGAACAATGTAAATCTGAAAATAAAATCGAATTAATCAATCAGTATCAAGCAAACCTTTACATGAAGGACCAATGGGTAGTTTTTGAGAATTCAGATTCGACATTAAAAGGGAAAATAAAGGGTATTAATTCGAAAGGAAAAATTAAAATTGAAAAAGAAAATGGAACGGTCGAATACTTTTCAGGTGGTTCCTTGAAATTACTTTATTAAGCAGGACTCCAATTGGCAGGATCTTTTTTCCACGACCTTAGCAATTCCAAATCATTTTTATCAACGTAGTTTGAAGCCACTCCAGCTTCAATTAAATGATCATAGTCGCAAAGTGTGTTAAGCTTCATTTCTTCAGCAGCAAAATTATCAGAAGCAACATCAAAACCATAAGTGAACAACGCCATCATCCCTTTGACTTCAGCATAAGAATTCCTTAACGCTCGAACGGCATTAAGACTGCTTTTTCCGGTTGAAATTAAATCTTCTATGACAACAACTGATTGTCCTTTTTCTGAATTTCCTTCAATTTGATTTTGTCGACCATGTGATTTCGCTTCTGGTCTGACATAAATGAAAGGAGCGTCTAAGCGTTGAGCAACCAACATTCCGATTCCGATTGCACCAGTTGCTACTCCTGCAATAACGTTTCCTTCCCCGTAGAGCGATCTTACTTGATCGGCTAATTTTTCGGCAAGAAAATTTCTTACTTCCGGAAAAGACAGTGCAATTCGGTTGTCACAATAGATAGGAGAATTCCATCCGCTTGCCCATTGAAAAGGATTTTTTGGATTCAATTTAATTGCATTAATTTGCAATAAGCTTTTGGCCGTTAACTGAGCCGTTGTTTGGTCATAAATCATAAACAAATGTATAAAGTTTTTTTTAATAAAAAGTTAATTGTTTTAATCACAAAAAAGGTTGATACTGACGACTCCACTCCCTTTCTTTTCTTAAAATACACAAATGAAGAATTGATAATAACTGCTTTAAAGTCTAAAAAAGTCAAGGCATTATACCTTTACCACCCGAAGGAAAAAAAGCTTTGGAAACATATTAAAAAATACTTTCCTGAGATAGAAGCAGCCGGTGGACTTGTTGAGCATCATGATGGAAAAATTTTATTTATCTACAGAAATGATCAGTGGGACTTGCCCAAAGGAAAGATTGAGAAAAAGGAATTGATTATCGATGGCGCCCTAAGAGAAGTGATCGAGGAAACAGGGGTAAAGGATTTGATAGTCAAAAAACCACTTCCTACTACGTTCCATTTGTTTAAGAAAAATGGTTCTTACAAGTTAAAGAAAACCTATTGGTATTTGATGACGACTTCCTTTGAGGGTAAGCTGATACCTCAAGCTGAAGAAGGAATAAATCAGGCGGTATGGAAATCTAAGGAAGATATTCCCGAGTTAATGGAAAATGCTTATGAAAATATAAAAACACTAGTTAAAGAACTTTTATAAGCCCTTATGGATTAAATACTAACAGCGTCAGGGACAAGGAGTCTGTAGTCTCCTTTGTTTGAAATGATCTCTCTCACGATACTGCTGCTTATGTAGGAAGTGTTAGCTGAAGTCAAAAGAAAAATTGTTTCAATCCCAGAAAGCTTCCTGTTCGTATGGGCAATTGCTTTTTCAAATTCAAAATCAGCTGGATTTCGCAACCCTCTGATGATGAAATCAGCATTACACTTATTGCAAAAATCTATCGTCAATCCTTCGTAGTTCGTTATAACCAGTGAATTGTGTCCTTCGAATGTTTCCTCGATAAAATCCATTCTTGTCTTTAAAGAGAACATGTATTTTTTTTCCGAATTTGTTCCAACAGCAATAACTATTTCGTCAAACAAAGGAATACTTCTTTTGATAAGATCATAGTGACCTAATGTGATTGGATCAAAAGAACCTGGGAAAATTGCACGTTTCATAAATACAAATTTAAACGTTTTTTTCTAAAGCATTGTTTAGCATTGCCTCGAACAAGTGGTTAAGCCCTAGTCCTGCTGCTTCTAGCTGTCGAGGAATTATACTGGCCTCCGTTAATCCCGGGATTGTGTTGATTTCCAGAAGATGCGGTATTTCGTCAACGATAATGAATTCACTTCTGCATACACCCGATAGCTCCATTTTTAGATAAAGTCTTTTGGACATTCGAATTATTTCATCTGACCATTTTTGAGGAATCTGAGCCGGAGTGATTTCTTCCGATTTTCCTTCATACTTAGCTTCATAGTCAAAAAATTCATTATCAGTAGTTATTTCGGTTATTGGAAGAACAATTATTTCTTCACCCATTGAGAAAACTCCTACAGAAACTTCTCTTCCGACCAAAGCAGATTCAACAATTAATTGCCTGTCTTCTAAAAAGGCGGTGTCTAATGCATTTTCAAAATCTTCTCTACGGTTTACTTTAACAATTCCAAAACTACTGCCAGAACGATTTGGTTTTACAAAACAAGGAAACCCTACTTGCCTCTTTATTAAGTCAAGATCTATAATGTCACCTTTGTCAAATGAAACTGATTTTGCCGCTGGAATCCCCCATTTTTTCGCCACATCAAGGCAGTCTCTTTTGTTAAATGTGAGTCCTGCTGTGTAGCTGTCACAGCTGGTGTGCGGGATGTTTAATAGCTCTAAAAGTGCCGCCAATTGGCCGTTTTCTCCAGGAATTCCATGAATTGCATTGAAAATCACATCAAAAAAAATGATTTTGTTATCAATTAAAAAAGTAAATTCATCAATCGAGAGTGGATAACTGTTGTTTTGACTGTCTAAAACAATCCAGTTGTCCGAACTTATTACGATCCTATAGCAATCCCAGCTTTCATTTGAAAGGGTTTTATTGACCGTATTACCGCTATTTAGAGAAATTTCCCTTTCGGAAGAGTACCCTCCCATGGCAATTCCAACAACCTTTTTACCCATAAAAACACATTTAAACAAAGGTATTGTATTTCAAATTAATCAAAAGCAATGCGATTTATTATCTTTGTTTCGAATTTAAAGTTATGAATTTAATTAGATTCTTTTTTAGTAAGACTTTTTTTAAACATTTGGCGCTTGCTTTTATTGTGTTTTTGATTTTCTGTTACCTCGCTTTGAGCTTTTTAAAAATCTTCACCCATCACGGTAAACTTCAGGAAGTTCCAGATTTAGAAGGGGTACCTCTATTTGTTTTAATCCCTTTACTTGAAGAAGAAAATTTTAGATTTGAAATCATCGATTCTTCCAAATACACCCCAAATATGCCACCGCTTAGTGTGTTAGAGCATCTCCCTAAAGCTGGAGATTTTGTCAAAAAAAATAGAAAAATTTACATCACCCTAAACCCATCTAATTATAAAAAGGTAAGCGTCCCAGACGTAGTTCAGATTACAAGAAGAAATGCAGAAACCACGCTGCAAGCTGTCGGTTTTTCTATTGGAGAAATAACCTACAGAGACAATATCGGAAAAAACATGGTTTTAGAAATTAAACACAAAGGAGAAATACTAACTCCAGGAACTTTGCTTCTAAAAACAGCAAAGATTGATTTAGTATTAGGAAATGGAAAACGAAAATAAACAAGGCTCCGGTTCGGAGATGGTAGAAGATCAATTACACGAGCATCATTCATTCAAGGCTGACCCCGGGCAAGAGCCGCTTCGGGTGGATAAGTATTTAATGAATCGGATTGAAAATGCAACGCGAAATAAAATCCAACAAGCTGCTAAAACAGGTTCAATTCAAGTAGATGGAGTTCCCGTAAAGTCGAGTTATAAAATCAAGGGAGGAGATGAGGTGAAAGTGTTACTGTCTCATCCACCTCACGAAAATCTTTTAATACCCGAAGAAATGTCTTTGGACATTATATATGAAGATGAAGCCTTGATCGTGGTCAATAAGGAAGCGGGTATGGTTGTTCATCCCGGACATGGAAACTATTCAGGTACTTTGATTAATGGTCTTTTGCATCATTTTGAGACACTACCATTAAATTCTAATGATCGACCGGGCTTGGTTCACCGAATTGATAAGGATACAAGTGGTCTTTTAGTCGTTGCTAAAACAGACGTAGCGATGGTGCATTTGGCAAAACAGTTTCACGACAAGGTCTCTTCCCGAAAATACCTAGCTTTGGTTTGGGGAGATGTCATTGCGGAAGAAGGAGTTGTGGAAGGACACATCGGGAGACATCCTAAAAACCGCCTTCAAATGACCGTTTTTCCAGAGGGAGAATCTGGGAAGCCTGCCATTACGCACTATTCAGTTTTAGAACGTTTTGGATATGTAACATTGATTGAATGCCGACTCGAGACGGGCCGAACCCATCAGATTCGTGTACACATGAAACATATTGGACACACACTGTTTAATGATTCGCGCTATGGGGGTGATGCTGTTTTAAAGGGTACGACTTTTACAAAATACAAGCAATTTGTTCAGAACTGCTTTACATTGATTCCGCGTCAGGCATTGCATGCAAAAACCTTAGGTTTTAACCACCCCACGACTAACGAGTGGATGGATTTTAATTCTGAAACTCCTTCGGACATTTTAAATGCACTTGAAAAGTGGCGTAATTATGCGCAACATAAGAATTCTTGATATGTTAATTGAATTTGGTGATTTGATAGAGTTGTTTTTTGGACTAAATCCTTATACATTTGGAAAAAAGATTGCTAAATGAAAATGATAATTTCTCCTGCAAAATCCCTAAATTTTGATGCTGTTTTACCGAATTCGACATACTCAAAGCCATGCTTTATTGAAGAAGCTAAAAGAATAAATGAGCTTTTAAAAAAGAAATCTTCAGTTGAATTATCGCAATTAATGCATATTTCCGATAAGCTCGGGAATTTAAACTGGGAACGGAATCAAAGTTTTAACAATCAGGAGAGTTTGAAAAACTCAAGGCCTGCAGTCTTTGCATTTAATGGAGATGTTTATTCTGGATTAGATGCCTACACGCTTCCAGAGGAGACGATCAATAAAATGCAAAACAGTCTTAGGATTCTTTCAGGTCTTTATGGAGTGCTTAAACCTTTAGATTTAATTCAACCCTACCGCCTAGAAATGGGAACTAAAATTGGAATTGAAAAAAATAAAAATCTTTATGAATTTTGGAGACAGAAAATAACCAGCTTTTTAAATTCAGAATTAGAAGAAGAAGAGCTTTTTGTCAATCTGGCAAGTACTGAATATTTTTCTGCTGTAGATCAAAAAGTTTTAAAAACCCCAATTATAGCGCCTCAGTTTAAAGATTTTAAAAACGGAAAACTTAAAATAATATCTTTTTATGCCAAGAAGGCAAGGGGAATGATGGTGCGTTATTTATTGGATTCACCAAAAAATGATTACGACGCACTACTCGGGTTTGATTCTGGAGGTTATTTCTATAGTGAGGCGCATACTGAATCAAAACTAGCCCCAGTTTTTATTCGATAGTCAACTTATAAAAGCGACGGGTCAATTCCCAAAACATGACTTTTAAGGTATTTGTTTAACAGATGCTCATCTAACATTTCTGATCCCAAAAGCGAATCGTCTTTTAAGAGTTCAACGATATCCAATTTTAAATAAGATTTAAGCATGGGTTTTGAAATCTCAGAAAAGCTGTAATGCCATGGTTCATAATAGAATCCACTACGTTCTTTGTCCAGAGTGTAGGGTCTGGTAAATCCAAAGTCTTGTGCGTTTTTATCCATCCAAATCCTGAGTTTTTCATAAGGTCCTCCATCATGAAACTTCTCTGTAAGTAATACATCCCCTTCGGCCAAAGGATTACTGTCAATCATATCGATTTCGGTCCCCCAGTGGTGTCGAGAGGTTCCCGGAATTGTTGAGTATTCGATGATTTTATTGATGATTTGCAATCCGTCGAGTCCTTCTTTTTTGAATGCATTGAATTTTCGATTCCAAATAGCTTTCTGTTTTTCATAGGACCGATAGGAGGAGACCACTTTAACTTTAATACCTTGTGCCCTTGCCGACCTTTCCATATTTTGATAAGCCTTTTCAACCTCCGGAAGTAAACGATGATCTTTTCCCACAAGATTTGGATTTCCTTTACCGATTAATATTTTAGCACCAAACTTTTCGTTGTTAGAGAGGTTAAGTAGAGGCAGACCTATTAGACTAATGATAAATTCAAAACGATTCATGAGTTGTTTTTTATATAACGTTGGTGCATTCCAATATCTTTTAGTTTGAAAACTTTGCCAAGAGGAATATATCCAAGGTTTAAATAGAAATTTTTGGAGTTTACCCGTGCGTTGAGCCAAATGTATTCAATTGATTTGTTTAATCGAATTTGTTGTTCAACTTTTTGAACCAAAAGCGACCCAATTCCTTTCCTTTGGAATTCATAATTAATAGCGATACCCCTGAGTTGATAGCTTTTTTTTAAGAGAAAATCAGGACAATTATTGGGCAGTGCAGACAATACGCCAATGATAATGTCTTCTTTTTTTGCACAAAGATGAATGCTATCTGGATGATCGTCATTTTCAAATTGGCAACTCTCAAGGGGTTTCCCTTTTCTGAGAATCGGATGCCTAACCTCATAGGTTGTTTGGGACGAAGACGATTGAATAATCATATGGGTCAAAATATAAAAATACTAAATTCTAATCATAGGATAGATTTTGGTTCGGTATTAATACTAAAAACCACTTTTTAATTAAAAATTAACACCAGAAGGATTTAATAAATTAATTAGCTTCTTATCTTTAACCATGAAAAAATTCATATTGCTATTGCTCCTTTTTTCAAACATGCTTTCTTGGGGACAAAATCGAATGCCTATAAAAGGGAAGTTGCTCTATCGCAATATAAATGTTGTAGCAGCCAACGTGGTGAACAACACCGCACAAATAAACACCATTACTAACGGAGACGGAGAATTTGAAATTGATGTAGCGCTAGGAGATGAGGTTCTGTTTTCTTCTGTTCAATACCTTATAAGGACTGTTGTTATCACTCCTGAAATACTTCAAAACAATAGGCTAACGGTTTCTGTGAATGAGCGAATAAACGCACTTGAAGAGGTCGTGATTACGCCTTACAACACTGAAAAGTTCCTTAATTTAAAGGAAGAAGAGTTTAAGTCTTATAATTACGCGCTGGACAAGTCCTCTAAGTTGGATAATGTCTTGTTGAAAAAAGATCAATTAACCAATGGATTAAATGTGATTAATGTGGTTAAATTAATTGCAAAAATGGTAAGTGGTAAAACCGAAGAGGAAAAGAACAACCTTAAGCCAAGCGAGATTTTACTTTATGTTTTTGATGACGACTTTTTCACAAGAGACCTTAAGCTAAAAGACGATCAAGTTTTTAGTTTTCTTGAGCATATAGATAAAAACTTACCTTCCCAAAAATTATTAAAAGCAGATAAGCAATTTGAGTTGATTGACTACTTGATCTCTGAAAGTCAAAGTTATAAAGCTCAATTTTAGCTGTAAAAACTAGTTATCATGAGAATATTAGGAAAGCGTTTTAGCTTATTTTTTATTGTTGTTTGTACTGTATTGCTTTCAGCATTTATTCCTCACAAATTTTATGTTACGACCACCTCTTTAAGGTTCGTTGAATCCAATAACAGTTTTCAAATCACCTCTCGACTTTTTATTGAGGACATTGAATCGATCTTGGTACAAAGCAGTATTCCTGATTTGAAACTAGCACCAGACAATGATGAATCTGTTGTGGATAGTTTATTAACGAATTACTTTGAAGATAATTTAATATTTACTTCTGTTGAAAATGAATTTAAAATTAATTTTTTAGGTAAGGAGTACAAAGATGATATGATGGTTTGCTATTTGGAACTGAAATTTGACAAGCTGGATGAAAATATTAATATACAAAACACCCTACTATTTGATTTTTCTGAAGAGCAAAAAAATATCATTCATTATAGAAATGGAAATCAGCGTAAAAGTTTTTTATTTACTCACACCCAACCTCGTTTTAAAATCAAATTAAACCCTTTATAATTTTAATACAAACTATTTCCTAAATAGGAAAAAAGTGTACTTTAGTCCACATAAGCAAATCTAAATCTAATGAACATAATTCATTCACATTTAATTTTTTTGGCGACCCTTTTTTTTACTTCTGGCTTGTCAGCACAACCCGATTCAGTAGTTGCAAAAGAAGGCGGTCACACCAATAACAATAAGTTTAAGCAGCTCTATCAAGAGTTTTTCACTCCCAACAGTTACAGAACTGCTTCTGGTGCTCCTGGAGTAGATTACTATCAACAGCAGGTTGATTACACCATGGACATAGAGTTGGACGACAAAAACAAACGCCTTTATGGGGAAGAAAAAATCACTTACACAAACAACTCGCCCGACGCATTGTCTTATTTGTGGGTTCAGTTGGAGCAAAATATAAGAAAGAAAGATGCTATTGCCCATGAAAAAGATGGGAATGGAGCCAAACCTTTAATGATGGTTGAAGAATTTGTTTCGGATTACCTTAAAGATCCATTTGAAGGCGGTTTTAATATTCAGTCCGTTAAGGATGCTAACAATCGTCCACTCAAGCACCTTATCAACGCTACGATGATGAGAATTGATTTACCTACTCCGATAAAGAGTGGAGATCAGTATACTTTTTCTATAAAATGGTGGTACAACATTAACAATCACGTCGAAAATAGGGCGCGTTCAGGATTTGAATATTTTACCGAAGATGGAAATCGTGCCTATGTAATTGCTCAGTTTTTCCCAAGATTGGCCGTTTATAATGACGTGGAAGGATGGCAGAATTATCAATTTTGGGGCAATGGTGAATTTGCTTTAAACTTTGGGGATTATGAAGTTAATTTGACAGTTCCTGCAGATCATATTGTCGATGCTACTGGCGTATTACAAAATCCGAAAGATGTTTTATCTAAACAAGAATTAAACAGGTATAAAAAAGCTCAAAACACTTTTGATAAACCAGTCATTATTGTTAACCAGGCTGAAGCCGAAGAACGTGAAGCAGGGTTTTCTGAAAAGAAAAAAACTTGGAAGTTTATTGCTGAAAATGTTAGAGACTTTGGATTTGCAAGCTCTAGAAAGTTTATTTGGGATATGATGGCCGTAAAAATTGGGTCACAAAAAGTGATGGCTATTTCCCTTTACCCTAAGGAAGGGAACCCTTTGTGGGAAGAATATTCCACTATAGCAGTAGCTCAAACCTTAAAAACTTATTCGAAATTTACTTTTGATTATCCTTATCCTAAAGCGATTTCAGTTCATGCCAAAAATCAAGGAATGGAATACCCGATGATTTGCTGGAATTACGGACGTCCTGAAAAAGATGGAACTTATTCTGATAGGGTTAAATTTGGAATGATTAGTGTCATTATTCATGAAGTGGGGCACAATTTCTTTCCAATGATCGTCAATTCTGACGAGCGTCAATGGGGCTGGATGGATGAAGGATTAGATACTTTTATGCAATACCTTACAGAGCAAGAGTTTGGAAAAAAATTTCCAAATTCAATTATGGGCTTGGACAACTACCCTTCTCGCAGAGGGGCGCCTTCAAAAATTGTCAATTATATGGGAGGGGATCAGAGTTTTATATCTCCGATAATGTCCAATCCTGAAAATGTTTATCAATTAGGCTCAAATGCTTACGCCAAGCCAGCCACAGCATTAAACATACTTAGGGAAACTGTTATGGGCAAAGAGCTTTTCGATTACGCTTTTAAAACCTATGCCCAACGTTGGATGTTTAAGCACCCTTCTCCTGAAGATTTTTTCAGAACAATGGAAGACGCTTCAGCAGTCGATTTGGATTGGTTTTGGAGAGGATGGTTCTATTCTACAGATTACGTCGATATTGGCGTGCAAAGTGTCAAAAAGTTTTTTATTTCAAAAGAACCAAATGCTGAAATTAAAGGAAAATTGGCCGCTTATAATATGACCTTAGATGATCTTCCCCCAGCTGTTTTTACAGTAATGGAAGACAGTGAAGATTTTAATCCTGAATATGCAGAAGGTTCTCCAATGAACCATTCTAAGGTATTGGATACTTATGTGAAAGATAATTTCACTGAAGAACAACTCAAGGGGCTTAAGGTTCCTAAGTATTTTTATGAAATTGAATTTGAAAAGCCTGGAGGCCTGGTAATGCCTATAATTGTTGAGTATACTTTCGCCGATGGTACTTCAGAAAGAATTACATATCCTGTTCAAGTTTGGAGAAAAAATGACAAAGTGGTTCGCAAAGTTATGGCTTCAGACAAAGAAATTACTAATATTTTGGTTGATCCTGATTTAGAAACTGCAGATATTGATATATCAAATAACAGCTGGCCCAAAAAGGAGGCTGATAGCGATTTTGAAAATTTTATTAAAAAAACAGAAAATTAAAAGCTCTTAAAAGCACGACTTATTTAAGTCGTGCTTTTAAGTTGTGTTTTTTATATCTTTGATTAAAATATAAATTAATGTTTCTTTTTATTAGCGGTGCAGAACTCGTCTTTGTTTTTTTTATTGTTTTACTCGTATTCGGAGCAGATAAAATCCCTTCGATTGCGAGATCATTGGCAAAAGGAGTGACTCAAGTGCGTCAAGCCACAAATGATATAAAGTCCGAAATTCAAAAATCTGCGAATACAAAAGATTCCGCAGGTTCAATTGGAGGTGAGATTAAAGATCAGGTAGATAAGGTTAAAGAAGATTTTGACAACCTCACTGATTCAATTAAAAGAAAGCTCTAAACTTACTTTCCTGCAGATTGTTAAGCCATCTCTGAGAGGCAATAGTAATGTTTCCACACGTTGATCATTCTTAACATATTCGTTAAATTCTTTCAGCGCTGGTGTGTCTATATCCTTGATTGAAGTAGTTTCCTCTAATACCTTTCCACTCCACAACACATTGTCGGCAATTAGGATCCCTTTTGGATTTAATTTTGGAATCAAAAGGTTAAAATAATTAAGGTAGTTTGCTTTATCAGCATCTAAAAAAATTAGATCATAGGATAGATTAAGTTTTGAAATCACATCCTTAGCTGCTCCTAAATGGCATTTGATTTGGTCCTTGTAATCACTTCGGTTAAAGTATTTTTTCTGAAAATCAATCAATTCTTCGTTGGTGTCAATCGTGTGGAGCAATCCATCTTTCTGTAATCCTTCTGCCAAGCATAGTGTCCCATAGCCAGTGAAAGTTCCTACTTCAAGAATTGTTTTGGGTTGAATTATTTTTGACAACAAACTTAAAAACCGGCCTTGTAGCGGTCCGCTAAGCATCCTCGGTTGAAGAATTTTTTGATAAGTTTCTCGTGCTAATTCTTTGAGTAAATCAGATTCTTGATCGGAATGAAGCAGCGCGTAATCCAAGATTTTATTGTCTATAAAATCCATAGGTTTAAAATCTATTTATTAAGTTGCTTAATGCCCTTTGGTCTTGCATATTCAAAGCGCTCTTTAAGCTTTGGAAGCGCATATCCATCCAGTCCGTTGATAACTACTACATTGCCCTTGTCGAGTTGAACCCAGCCATCTTTACTGATCATTTCATCTCTTACATAAATATGCTCAATGGCGGCAACAATCAAAACACAACCGTTTTCTTTGATTAGATATTCGTTCAAAAAACGACATCCTAACTGAACAGGTGCTCCTTTAACAAAAGGTGCTTGCCAGTCTCCTTTGTACTCGGCATTAAGATCGGTTTGGTCAAATTCAGAAATGTGTTCCTCATATTTTGCACTAGTATGATGCGCATCTTCGATATGGTCAACCTCGATGTGATTTACTGTGAAAACCCCATTTTCCTTTATGTTTTTATAAGTATCTCGTGGCACGGTGTTTGGGCGAATAGTGAAGTTGATCAAAGCAGGGTCGCTTCCTAGGTGGGTGATCGAACTAAAAACTGCGAGATTTTCATAACCCGATTTTGATCGGGTTCCTATCATATTAGCCGACTTGTATCCAGTGATACTGTTCACTAAGTTTAAACGATAAATCTTGGTCAATCCCTTTACGTCAGTTTGATTAAAATATTGCATAATGTATTTAAAAATGTAGTTTGAATCTTATTTTAAAGAAAGTCAAATTAAGAATTAGATTTTTTCTCAAAATACAGAACGGCAGACAAAAGGGCTATTACGATAATTACTAGACCTCCAATAAACAGGAAATGATCCTTATTCTCGTTTGAGGAAAGAAAGCCTTCAGTAACCTGTATATCAATGAATCTGATTGCAATCCCCAATGGAATTAAAATGAGAATATATTTAAAACGATTGATGTTTTTTTTCACTATTTAAAATTTGTCATTAAAATGATTATTATGATGATTTTTTTATAATCCCGAAAATGATTGCACAGCGTAGGTATTTTTATTGATTTTAAAGATAAAGTAATTAGTAAAAATAGTGTTTATTTCTTTTAAATGAAACTATTGTAAAAAATTTGGGTGGGAAGGCTCCCACCTAAAAAACGAAATAAAAAACCAAACAATTAAATTAACTAAACTAAAATTTCTTATGAATCGACTATTATTAAGACCAGCCGATATCTTTATTTTTATAATTTAAACTTAGAGTCAAAGTCATTGTTGCAAACTCTGTTTGAACTAATAAAATGCTATTTTGTTGAATTTGAAATAATGCAGCTAAGAAATTCATTTATAATCATTTTGGAGCCTTTAAAGTCCGTTATTTAGAATATTACGAAGGGGCTCCTTTTTTTTCTTTAAATAAATTGGTTTAAAGTTTTCTTTTAAACGACAGGCATATCCCCTTGAGTTAGTTCTGGTATTTCTAGTCTTCTTAAATAAGTCAAACTAACGTTTATAATATATTTAAAACTCGGATTAGATTTAAATGAGTAGACTTTTAATAGCGTATTAAGAAGCTTTAAATAGCCTTACAATATAATGTACCAAGAATGAAACAAGCTACTAAAGAAGTAAGTAAAGGATTGCCATTATTTGTTTCATTGATAGTTTCTTTCAATAATTTAATTGGTTTAATTTCTATTTTGTTTAACTTTTTGCCTATTTTAGGTTTGAACTTATTTTAAAACTCAATTATTATGAAATACATTAAAAAATTGAAAATAAAATCAATAATTACTTTTTTAGCTATATTTTTATTTGCCGCTTGTGAGCCGGATGATTCTACTACTAAGGATCTGCAA